>Ga0075917_108_pt2 | contig 2725 bp, 3 predicted proteins | sample RifGroA2_FD_68336 | JGI IMG/M metagenome (GOLD analysis project Ga0075917, IMG submission 68336) | Parcubacteria bacterium GW2011_GWA2_38_27 | reverse complement strand
GGAATCCATTTTATTTTTTTCGCCGATACTATTAATTGTTTTCTTAATTTATCCACTGAGACATACCATTCATCAACCACCCGCCAAACAAGCTCGCTCTTGCACCGCCAGCAAACAGGGTATCTATGAGTTATCGGCTTTATATCAAAAAAATATTTTCCACTATCTTTATTTTTAATATAATCAATAATCATTTCAGGATTTTTTTTCGCATTTTTTCCAGAAAATTCATCAAGCTCGTCAAGATAAACGGCTTCTTCATCTATAAGTTCAATGACTGGAATTCCCGCTTCTTTGCCCAGCCGAAAATCCTCGGCTCCTGCGCCTGGGGCAATATGAACAAGACCTGTTCCTTCCTCATCGCTTATGGGAAGAATCAAAGGATTGGTCGCGATTACTTTATGGCCATAATCGCGGAACGCCTTTTTAATTCGCGCCAAATAGTCAAAAGGCGACTCGTATTCCAGCCCGACTAATTTTTCTCCCTTCATAACATTTTCAACTTTCAATCCCAGTCCATCAGCGAGAACTTTCAGAATATAATATTTATTTCCGCTAACTGAGCCGGTGGCAATGGCGTAGTCCTTTTTATGGTCAACCGCGACAGCGACATTCCCCGGAAGAGTCCATGGCGTAGTTGTCCAAACAAGCAAAAATTCATTTTGCCTGCCAAGAATAGGATATTCTATATATATAGAATTATGGGTTATTTCCTGATAATCCTCTGTCAACATCTCGTGTTGGGAAATAGCCGTTCCGCATCTCGGGCACCAAGGCACGCTGTCTCTTCCCTTATATAACAGCCCGTTTTCCTTGCATTTTTTAAGAAATCCCCAGATAGCGTAATTATTTTTGTCAGACATTGTATAGTAGGAATTTTCCCAATCCATCCACTGGCCAAGCCGAATTGACTGCTCTGTCTGGATTTTTGAATACTTCAGCGCCCTTTGTTTGCACGCCTCAACGAATTTATCAATGCCGAATTTCTCAATATCTTTTTTATTTTTAAAACCCAATTCTTTTTCAACCTCAACCTCAACCCAAAGCCCTTGGCAGTCAAAGCCATTCTGGTACCGTTGGTCAAATCCTTGCGCCGCTTTATATCTCTGAAACAAATCCTTATATGTCCTTCCCCATGCGTGATGAACGCCCATTGGATTATTGGCGGTAATGGGCCCGTCTAAAAACGACCAGCGCTTCTTGCCATGATTCTTCTTTTTCAACTTCTCAAAAATTTTCTTTTCGTCCCAAAATTTCAAAATTTTCCGCTCATTTTCAGAAAAATTAAACATAAAAAATTTATTCTTTTAAATCGGCGAATAACGCTTCAAAACCAGCTGTATTAACCCAAAAATTATAAGAATTACGAAGTAAACATTTCTCAATCTCTTTTCTTTGCGTTGTTAATTTCTCTCCGCCAATCGCTTCACCCAAAATAATATTAGAATAACTGCCATCTAAAAACGCAACATAGGAAATATTATTATTTTGCTCTTTTAAACTGATAATTTCAATCAATTCTGAGATTTGTTTATCTTGTCCGCCTCCCGAAGTGTTTAGATGTTTTGCTTCACATAAAAATATTTTTCTATTTATCTTAATAATCAAGTCTAATTTTTTATTTTGTTTTTTGGCGGCCATTTTAATATTTAAATTTTTACGAACATTTTTAACGCTAAAAATTTTTGAAAATTTAGCCACGCATTTTTGTTCATTAAAAAATCCTTCCCAAGTTTTTACTTCTTGAAAGCCACATTCCGCTAAAATATTTAAAAGTTTTTTCTCTCCGCATTTTCCTTTCTTGCGACTAGAGTTTGAATCTAAAATCGCTTGAACCCATTCTTCGGGGATTGTTTCATTCAAAATTCTCTTTTCAAAATATCTTTGCGCGATTTTTTCAAGCAAAATAATATTTTTTTTAGCAAAGTTTAAAAAACTATCGCAAGCATTTATAAAGCAGCCGAATTCCGAACAGTTAGAAAATTTATTCAATATTTTTGAAAGCTCCAAAAAATACTTTTCCACAACTTCCTTGCTTTCTTTTTTTTCTTGCAAAGTTTTAATCGTAATTAAAATATTTTTAACTTCTTTCGCATTAACAATGTATTCCTGTAATTGAGGATGTTTTTCGTCAAAAATATAAAAATTATCCAAAAAATTTTCTAGATTTTGTCGTGATATATTAAAATAATGCAGATTGCTTTGAATTTTTTTCATCGTAAATATAGTTTAAAAATTTATAAACCAAATCAAAAGAAATTCTTTTTCTATTATTATCCCTAAAATTGGTCAAGAAGAAAGAAAAATATTTGCTTCTTCCTTGGTTTAATTCTTTATTAAACCGCTTCATTAGCTCTAATTGGTCGTCTATGGGCATTTCTTCTTTGAAAATCAAATGAGCCATATTGCGAGAGGTGTTTTTACCGACAAGCCCCGCAACCCCATAATCCCTTATATCTTCAAGCTGGATTTTCTTCCCATTTTTGCTGTCTATGGCTCTTAAAAATAAAACATTTTTTCCTATTAAATTTTTTATATCTTTGCTGACACAAAGCGGTTTTTTGTCTTTAATATTTTGAAACGCCAGCTCAACTTTGTATTCGCCAGACCGCAAATAATCCTCAGTCAAACGAAAAATTCCCAAATGGTTATGAGTATTTTTAATTCTATCAATAAAATCTCCTCCAAGTTGCCAATTATGCTTCTTTTCGATTGTAAAAGCAAT
>Ga0075917_123_pt1 | contig 7451 bp, 9 predicted proteins | sample RifGroA2_FD_68336 | JGI IMG/M metagenome (GOLD analysis project Ga0075917, IMG submission 68336) | Parcubacteria bacterium GW2011_GWA2_38_27 | reverse complement strand
CAACAGGAACCCAACCGCCATCATTATTAAGCGTCCCATAATACGCCACGGTGTCACCAAAATTCTCATCGTGGTTGGTCGCCAAAGCAAGAAACTCTTGAAATGTTGCTGGGCGATAGCATTTGTCAAGCTATAACCGCAAAAACCTGGTCGCGAAGTCCCAATAACTCTCCGTAGCCATAAAGAAGTGATATGAGAACATGGCAATTAATATTCCTCGAAGTAGAGGAAAACAATCTTGCGATTCGCGCATCCATTCCGTAGAATCTGGCCATATCAATCATCGCATTTAATGGCATGTCGTACGGAACGAATATTTCTCCAAAATAGGTCGGTTAGAAAAACCCGCGATCGCGGGTTTTTCTAACCGACCTATTTACCAACAAAAAAACAAAACGGGCATAGCGCCCGTTTTATTTTATTTTATTTTACTTTTTTAACGACTAAAAAAATTAGTCCTTTTTCATTTTTCTTTTGAGGTCGGATAAAAGCTCAGCCGCTACATCTTTCCCGCCAATTCCGAAAGCTAATCCAGCGGCAAGCACTATAAACCAGACAATTCCCTGTGTTATGGCCGCAACAAGCTCTTTGCCTATACCTAACTGGTTAAGAATCGCAAAAATCGCAAAAATCCAAATTGACCACCTTATTATCGCGCCAGCTATCTGTCCATACCCGAATTTCGCGCCCTCAACAGTGGCTCTTACGATTTTTTCCAAAATATCCGCTATTATAACAGCCACGACAAATATAAAAGCCGCTACAATTACATTAGGGAGAAAACCAAGAACCTTGTCGGTAAGGAAAGATGTTAATTGTTGAAATCCTAAGATCTCAACTGAAGCCGCCAAAAAAACAATCACCAAAACCCACTTAAAGACAGCTCCGATAAAACTTGATGCGTCAGCGCTGATTTCTGCTTTTTCCAAAGCGGCTTTCCATCCGCCTTTTTCAAATATCTTATTAAATTTTATCCTTTTAAGCACCTCTGAAACTATTTTCCCTACTGCCAAGGCAATGATCCAGCCAATTAAAAAAACAATAATCGCCCCTATAAGTTTCGGGGCAAAGGCAATAAATCCCTGCCACAGATCCTGAAGCGCGATTATCGTAATATCAATCCAATTTTTTATCATAATTTTTATATTATATTAATTATTTACAATTTATATTTTTTTGCCAAAACGACCTTTTGTTTATAAGAAAAAGTCAGAACCCATTTTACGGAGAACCCCCACGAATGAGGACGCCCCGCCACCGCCTCGCTTCACTCAGCGACACCAAAGAAAAATGTTCCTTGCTTTTCGGATTTGCGCGCGACCGATTTCTTCTAAAAAGGAAAGGACATTTTTCTTTGGTGTTCTGCCCTAGAAGTTTCTGGGCAGGTGGCGGGGCGACAATTCTATCCGCTCGGGCATGGCGGAATTCCCCCCACACCCCCCCTTCCGCCATGCCCTCGCTCGGACGGACGGGATTTTTGGCGGCGGCTAGTTTTCGTACCAAGCGCGATACCATTCGCGCAATAGAATCGCGGTTACCCATCATGCCGCCCCACGGCATCATGGGCGCAAATATTGGCGCAATCAGAATGCCTAGAATTAAACCGACAATTCCTGAAATTATTGTTTCTTGTTTCATATATTTTTAATTATCCGAGCCAAGCACGGAGTTTTGGATACTTGGAGCAAATTGGAAGATTTGAGCACCAATTTTCCAGGCCCCACACGCGACCAGCGCGGAGGCTTGTTAATAATAGCAACACAAAAATGTAAATTATATGTTCATCGACTAGATACGAGTGGGGGTTTGGATAGGGAAAATCTAGAATGGGAATGTAGTAGAGAAGCATTAAAACTGCACCAAGAATTGAACCCAACCTCACAAATATACCAAAGATTAGTGAGAGACCAAGCAGAGTCAAACCCCATTCGTTCACAAAATTTACCAGTGGCAAAATATTGGGACTTGCGAGCCATTGATAAGCTCCTACGAAAGTTTTTGCGCCCTTCAAGTATCCTCCCGCAGACCATGTCGGATCAATAACTTTTGTAATTCCCGCATAAAACATCATCCAACCCATCGAGATGCGAAGCAGAAATAATGAAATTTTTTGAAACCGTGTCATAAGCGTATTATAGCTTATAAAGTTTTCTTCCTCAACATCATAGCGTTCACTGCGACAATGACCGTGCTTAATGACATGAACACGGCCGCCAGCGCAGGTTGAAGAAAAATACCTTTGGACGCTAGCACTCCTGCCGCAAGTGGAATGGCGACAATGTTGTATCCAGTTGCCCAAAAAAGATTTTGGATCATCTTTGTGTAGGTGAGGCGGGATAATTTGATAATTTTGGCAATATCCCGCGGGTCATCTCTGACGAGAATAATTCCTGCGGATTCTATAGCCACATTTGTTCCCGCTCCTATTGCAATACCGAGATCGGCTTGCGTGAGTGCGGGCGCATCATTTACGCCATCACCAACCATTGCTACTTTCTGACCTTTTGATTGGAGTAATCTTACTTTTTCCGATTTTTGTTCGGGCAACACTTTTGCAAAATATTCATCAATACCCAATTCTCCAGCAACCCATTTAGCAACATCTTCGCTATCACCCGTAATCATCGCTGTTTTTATTCCAAAATCGCGAAGTGATTTTACTGCCTCGCGTGATTCCTCTCGGATAATGTCGGCGAGAGCGATTGCGCCAAGTAAAGAATTTTCTGTTATTACATATATAATTGTCTTCCCTTGCGCAGAAAGTTGATCAACTTTGGTCTGTGTTTGTGTATCAAGGGTAAATTTCAAATCTGACAAAAGCGTCTGACTGCCAACAAACACCCTTGACTCTTCTATGGTTGCTCTCGCTCCCTTTCCGGCTATCCGTTGAAAATTCTTTACTTGGGGGATTTTAATATTTCGTTTTTTTGCTTCAGTAACTATTGCTCGTGCAATGGGATGTTCCGATTGGCTGTCCACCGAAGCGGCGTATTGTAAAACTTTTATTTCATCTCCCGATCCGACTGGGATAATTGCATCAACGCCAAACTCTCCTTTCGTTAGTGTTCCTGTTTTGTCAAAAAGAACGACATCAATGTTGCGCGCGGCTTCAAGTGCGAGCCGTTGTTTGACTAAAAAGCCGTTCTGCGCCGCTTTTGTTGTCGAAATTGAGGCAACCAGTGGAATTGCTAAACCAAGCGCATGAGGGCAAGCGATGACAAGCACGGCAACCATGCGCTCAACAGCAAAAGCAGGGTCTGCTAAGGCAAGCCAGACCACCAACGTTACCCCGCCAACCACAACAGCGATAATAGTAAGGTAGTATGCGGCTCTATCGGACAACATTTGCAGACGCGATTTTGAACTTTGCGCTTCGGCGACAAGACGCATAACCCCCGCCAAAAAAGTATTTTCGCCTATGTTCGTTACCTTTATTTTAAGTGTGCCGTCACCATTTATCGTTCCCGCGATAACTTCACTTTCTTGTTTTTTGGGTACGGGCTTTGATTCACCAGTGGCAATTGATTCGTTTACGTCAGATACACCCTCAACCACAACTCCGTCCGTAGGAATTTTCCCGCCGGGCTTTACGAGTACCATTTCTCCACTGCGTAACTCCGCAAGCGGGACTATCTCTGTTTTATCACCTCGTATAACTTCCGCTTCATCGGGCAAAAGTTTTGACAATTCTTTAAGTGCGCTTTGCGCACCCGAAACTGCCCGCATCTCCATCCAATGACCGAGAAGCATAATAGTAATAAGTGTGGCGAGTTCCCAAAAAAGAGTTTCGGTGCCTCCCGAGAGAATAATATAAACGCTATACACATATGCAACAGATATCGCCAAAGCAATGAGCGTCATCATGCCGGGCAGTTTCGCTTTCAATTCCCGAAAGGCCGAGACGATAAATACCCAACCACCATAAAAGAAAATTATTGACGCAAGAACAAAAGGCACATACAAAGAGCCGGGGAATGTCGGGGCTTTGAATTGTAAAAGTTCTTGTACGATATCTGAATATAGAACAACGGGAATTGAAAGGACTAAACTTATCCAAAATTTATTTCTGAATATATTAGTCGAATGTCCTTTGTGTTTATTAAAATCGTCGTGCTCGCCATGTCCCACTTTCTTTTTTGTAACAGGAATAAGCCTCATCCCGCATTCTGGACATAGACCTTCCTTCCCCCGATGAATTTCGGGATGCATTGGGCATGTATAAATTTTTGTTTGCTCTTTCATACTATTTTAATAACTCATCAGCCGATACCTTAAGCGCATCAGCTAATTTTTGGATTGTCGCAAGAGTAGGATTTTTCTTGCCGTTCTCTATATTGCTGATATAACCTCGATCAACTTCTAAAGCACGAGCAATATCACCTTGCGACATCTTTTTCTTTGTTCTGATGCGCTTCATATTCTGACCTAATTTTGTAGAAATATGGTTCATAATAGATATTCACATTTTACACTTTGTTATATTTTCAGACAATGTTATACTATAATCCACTATGATATTTCTTAATTTAGCCGCCGCCAAAAATCCCGTCCGTCCAAACGAGGGCGTGGCGGAAGGAGGGGGTTGGGGGGAGGAATTCCGTTCTTTGGTGTCGCTGAGTGAAGCGAGGCGGTGGCGGGGCGTCCTCATTCGTGGGGGTTCTCCGTAAAATGGGTTCTGACTTTTTCCAACAAACACCACCATTTCAGATTTGCCGAAGAAGTTGCCTCGGGGCTTCGCCCCTCGCTTCGGCGGGCAGTTTTGCGAGCAAATCAAAGGGTTTTTTTGAAATTAATTTCTAGCCGTCCCGCCGCAAGGCGGCGGGGACGGCCTCTGTCTTTCGCTCGGGCGTGGCGGAATTCCTCCCCCCACACCCCCCCTTCCGCCATGCCCTCGCTCGGACGGACGGAAATTTCGGCGGCGGCATTATTTTTTCTTTCGTGTCTCGTCCAATAATTGTTTTAAAATATCCTCTCGCTTAATGGATTTTACCATGAATGTAAAATAAATGTCGCGACATAATTTTAGAACTGAAAGAATAAGAAAAACAATAAAAACAGCTTGCCAGACATTTGCCGAAATATTTAAGAAATCTTTAAATTGCGAGACTGTAACTAAAGTACCAAGAAAGGCTAAAATTAGTCCTAAGTCATGGAATATACTTCCTTTCTTTTGCAAACAATCCTCGAAGTCTCGCAATTTGTTATCCAAAGTGTCCGGCATAACCTGAATAACCTCCCGAGTCGTATTGTCATAGATGACTGGGTTTTGCGAGTCAAATTGAACTTTTTGATCATTCTTTGCCATTTTGTTCGGGTTTAGCCGTATCATCTTTTTTGTCTTCGGTTTTTTCTTCCTTTTTCTCCGGTAGTAGTCCTAAAACACCGGCGGAGAATTTTAAAATGTGTCCGCAATGGCTACACACAACTACAACTTCTGGAATTGCTGGGCCACCGATAACCAATCCACCGAAATGATCTTGAAGTAAATCGTTTGTAAAACCATCGGCGAGGATGAAATTATTATTGCCACAGACAGGACAAATTAAATTACGCTCCTTTTCTTGGAGTTTCTTATTTAAATTTTCTTGAACTTTTTTCTTAATTTCGTCGGAAAGTGCCATAAATTTAAAGCTTACCCTCCTCTATTTTTTCAGGGGGAGGTTCAACGCCAAGAAATTCTCTATATATTCTGTTTTTGTAATCTGGTCCGATTTCATTTACCGCCTCAATAAACGCTTTATATGTCCCAAGTCCGCCGATTTTTTCCCAAAACTCATTGCCAATCAAAACGACTTCATCGTTTTTCATATCAAACCACCTCGCAGGAAAAGTCCACGAGTAATTTTCTCGCTTTCCAAATGGGTTATACGGGAGTGCATAATAAGCTCCGTCAACTTGCAAAGGTTCCATGCTATAAAGCTTTAGCATTTTTTCCTTGCTTACCTTTGTTTGATCGCTATTAGGTAGTGGTGCTTTCAACTCAAAAGCGTATTTCTTGTTATTTTTCTTGTCTTCCGCATATACATCAGTGATAACCGTAACAGGAATAAGCTTTGCACTTTTGCCTTCCAAAATGTATTTCAATTCGTTATTCCAATCTGGTCTGATTCGTTTCTTCCCCTTCTCTCCGTGTTCGAGATTATTCAGAACTTCTTGAATCCTGCGTAGTCGTTCGGCATTTACTTTGCCGGTTATCGCCCGCCCTTTCTCACCAAAACCAAGCCCTTTATTTGCCGCCACTATGGCTAACTTTTCCCAAGCGCCACCGAATGGTGTAACAAAGCGCCGTTCAAAATGAGAACCCTTGAATATTTCATCTGGCACTAAAGCGGCGTAAAGCGGTCTTTTGGCTTTGTGTTCCTCTTTAACAAAAGGGTCTTCAACTAAAACCGTATTCATAACCCTTTCCATCATTAGTTTAATGACAGATTGGATTGCTTCTTTCATTTCTTGTTTTTGCGTCATATTTTTTGCCAGATTAAAATACTTTCGTAAAATGCACCTTCGCGTCTTCCGGTTCGGCGGTTCACATGACGCTCAACCCGTCCAATTTCCTTAAATCCTGCGTCTTCTGCTTTGTAAAGTCCATATTTGTCGTTTACAACAATGAGAGCCAGACCTTTTGGTGTCATATATTTACGAGTATGGAGCAAAACATCATTTATGCCTTTGATATAGTCCCGTTTTGCTTGTTGTGATTGTCCGTTTTTTGCAGGGCCGATTTCTTTCGTCTCATTATTTTTTAGACCAAGTAATTCGTAAGCGTATTTATGCTGTTCGTGGTAATCAATCAAACCAATGTAGGGGGGCGAAGTGAAAACCATATCAATACCTTTTGGTAACTCAACCTCGCGCGAATCTGCATGGTTTACAATTACTTTTGCCTTTGTCTTGATTTTAGAAAATTCTTTAACACGATCTAGTGTATCAATAGTGTAGCGCGACAAAAATTTGTACGCTTCTTCAACCGGCTGACAAGTTCGTTGATGTTTATAGCATTGATAGGGTTTTGTCTGTGGCTCTTTGGGGAAATCTAAGTCATAGTGTGTAACAAGCCGAGCAGAACGCGCCGAACGAGATAAAATAATTCTTAGTAAATCTTGGTAAGTATAATCCTTAATCAACCGCGAATAACATAAAAGCTCTTTTTGCGTGTTCGGCGCAAACCATTCTTGTATATATTCGTTTTTCGTGGAAAATAGCTTATTCACCTTCTCGTCTTTGGAAAATTTACTTTTGTAAGTATCGAGGCGTTTCAAAATATCGCAAATTTCTTTTTCAAGAAGTGATATGTCGTAATCCGCTGTTTTAACTTTTGAAAGTAAAACATTAAAAATAGATATATCCGTGCCAACCGAATCTATACCAAGAGCATTTGCCTCAACCAAAGTTGTCCCACTTCCCGCGAACGGATCATAAACGAGAGTTGGTTTATACTTTCGCAAAAATAT
>Ga0075917_102_pt3 | contig 7609 bp, 9 predicted proteins | sample RifGroA2_FD_68336 | JGI IMG/M metagenome (GOLD analysis project Ga0075917, IMG submission 68336) | Parcubacteria bacterium GW2011_GWA2_38_27 | reverse complement strand
ACGGACGCCCCCGACAGGCTCTTAATTTCCGAAAACCCTTTGAAGTTTTCAATCAACTAATTAACCAACGCTGTTGCGTTAGAAGTTAGAATCCAACTAGTATAATAATAGGGGAGAGATAATAAAGAAAATTATATGCCTGGAGTTTTAGTAAATAAAAGTGTGGCGATGGTTATTGCTTTCCGGGATTTTAGGGACGAGGAATATTTTATTCCAAAGCGGACTTTGGAAGAGGCGGACGCGAAAATTGAAACATTCAGCGATTCTTTGGGGCAGGCAATGGGAATGTCGGGAGGCGAAGCAGAAGTTGATGGTTTAATAGAAAATTTGAATTCAAAAAATTACGACGCGGTTTTGTTTATCGGCGGTTCTGGCGCTGATGATTATATAGATAATCCGGCTTGCCATAAAATTGTTAGAGAAACGATTGAGGCCGGAAAAACGGTTGGCGCTATTTGCATAGCTCCCGCAATTTTAGCGAAAGCAAGGGTTCTTTCCGGAAAAAAAGCGACTGTTTGGAGCTCGGCGTTGGATAAATCAATGGTTAAGCTTCTAAAAGATTGCGGGGCTGTTTATCGGTCAGATCCAGTAATTGCGGACAGAAATATAGTCACTGCGAGCGGCCCGGATTTCGCCGAAGAATTCGCTTTGAAAATAATTGAAGTGATAAAATAATTACAAAATACCGCTTCTTCAATCTTCCTACTATGCGAAGATGGAGGAGGGTGGGAGTAATTTGAAAAATGGATAACTTATTTAATTATCTTCCTATTATTATTTTACTTATGGCTTTTTTTTCTGTTTTCTTTATTTTTATTTTCGGGGTGCTTATTTTATTAAAATCAGTCGGGGATGAGCAGGAAGAACGACGAGCCAGATATTATATAATTTTGTCTTTTTATTCGCTTATAGCGATTTCAATCGCAGTTTTGGTTTTTTTTCTGGTAACTTATTTAATAAGAAGGGGAGAGACGTTTTTACCACCCCAGTCATCAGGCGATTTTCCTGTTTCTCCGCTTTCCGAAGCCCTTCCTTCCCAGCCGGAATTTATCGGAATCAATGGATATTATTTTTCCGTTCCAGTAGCTATAAAAAATAGGAGCAGTATTTCCGGCCCCGCATTTTTCGCTGTTTTTTGCAGAGTGGGGGAGAAGTATGATATAATCCAAATAGTTTTTCTTTTCAAGCTTACGAAGCAGACAACTTTGAAAAAATGGAAACGAAATTAAAAGGATATATAGTTTCCCCCTGTTCAGGGAATTAAGTAGCCGTAAGGAGCCGAGCTCCTTTTACGAGGGAGCTCGGCTCTTTGATAAATTTATGATTATTTTAGGAAGATTTTCAATTGAAAAGGGATTAATATGGGTAACCGCCGTAGCTTTTTTAGCTGTTTTTGTTTTTATTCTTTATCTTTTCTTTTTTTATGGCGCAAAGTCAATAAATGTTTTGGCGCCTAACGGCGGAGAGGAGTTGGAGATTGGGAAAACATATAAAATAAGCTGGACAGCCAAAGGCGTTGATAGAGTTGGAATAGCTCTTTATAGTGGAAAAGAAACAAACTGGATAGCTAAAAATATCCCGGCTGGACAGGGAAGCTATGATTGGGAGATTTATCCGGGACAGGGTTACGGAGGCAATTTTTGGCTCGTTGTGTTTGAATATCCGTGGGGGAAAGATAACGCCATTGACTATGCGAATAGCCCTTTTGCTATTACTTACGCGGCTTCTGATTCGTGCGATTCTATTTCAATCCAAAACGATTGGCTTTTCCTCCCCGGCGATTTTCAAAATATAAGAAAGGTTTTTATTACAGAAGGGAATTATGATGGAAATTTGGGCGGTTTGGATAAGGTGGATGATATTTGTCAAAAAGAAGCGGAGAATTTGAAATTAACGGGAAAATGGGACACTTTTATTGGCGGAGATGAAGATAGTCAGACAGCCATAGAAAGAATAAATAATTCTCCGAGGGGTCAATCAGGTATTTTTGTTGAAGCGGTTCCTTCGTTTATTTTGGAACGGGACGTGGGATGCCATCGCTTAATTGGGAATCAATTCAGTAGTTTTTTGGCGAAATTATCTAATCAAGTTTATTTAAATCAGTTAAAATTAAGCGAAAATTTTTTTGATAATATAGGAAAAGCGTGGCTCGGCAGGGTTAATAACGCAAGCGCAAAGAGCTGTATTTTTATTCCAGTTTCATTTTATTCAGGCAGGCCTATTTTGGAAAATTACAGTTTTACCGCGACATGCCAAAATTGGACGCAAAACGCGGAGTTTGGACAGGGATATGATTTTTCTTATGTGCCCAGCGGTTCTTTTCCGAAATGTTATACTCCGCAAGGCAAGGCGACTGAAGCTGTAAGTTTGGCGGGATTATCTTCCGGGATTGCGAACATTACTGGTCTTGGAGATGTTTTTACCGTCTCTCATGGTAAACCATGTAATATTAAACAGAAGCTTATCTGTATTGAGGAGTAGGGCGGGGAATTTGCCATTCACTTTTTCGCTAATAGCGAGATAGGGGATTGACACAAATTTTTAAAAAGGTAATATTTAAAACATGGCGGAGGACATCAAGAAAATATTAAAAGAATATAATAAAGACATAAAGAGGCATATTGATGTCTTGGTTGAGGATTTTAATCAAAAAATAGATTTAGTTATTGAAATTAAATTCCCTTTCCGAGAGATTAGATTCCCATTCCGATAAATTAGATTCCCATACTGATAAATTAAATTCCCTTTCCGAGAGATTAGATTCCCATACTGATAAATTAAATTCCCATTCCGATAAATTAGATTCCCATACTGATAAATTAAATTCCCATTCCGATAAATTAGATTCCCATACTGATAAATTAAATTCCCTTTCCGAGAGATTAGATTCTCATACCGAAATGATAGGCGAGATGAATGTGAATATTACGATTATCAAAAGCGATATAAATATAATCAAAAATTCTTTGAGGAATAAAGTTGGTTTGGAGAATTTTGAAATGTTGGAGAAAAGAACAAAAATTTTGGAGTTAAAGCGAGTAAATAATAATTTATAGCCGTAGACATGCTCGTAGCTCCGATGAATGTCGGAGCGGAGGGAAATATATATAGAATATAATCACTAACAAGTTTTTGTATTTCTCCCTCATTTGTGATTATAAATCCTAAAATTTTACGAAGTTTTTGTGAAGCAAAAACATATAATCTCGTAAAATTTTGGAAGGCGCTTAAGCGCCTTGGGTGTAAGCCCAATGATTTCTATGCCGCAAACAAAAGAGCAAAAAAAGAAAATTTTAGAGGAATTAAAAGAGAAAATTGATAAGCAGAAGTCAGTTGTTTTTGTTGCGATTGAGGGGTTGAAAGCAAAAGATGTTTTTTCTTTGCGGGAAGCGTTAAAGGCGGCTGATTGCGTAATGTCTGTTGTCAAAAAGACATTGCTGGATATAGCCGCCAAAGATAAGAAAATGGGTATAGACGTCAGAAAAGGATTATCCGGACAGGTTGCGGTAATTTTCGGATTTAAAGATGAGATTTCTCCTGCTAAAGTCGCTTATAAATTTTCGCTTGAAAATAAAAATTTGAAAATTTTGGGCGGCTGGCTGGAGGGAAGGTTAAGGACAATAGAAGAAATAGTCGAGTTGGCAAAATTGCCCTCAAGAGAATATCTTTTATTAAAGGTCGTTGGAACCGTTTCAGCTCCAATATTTGGATTTGTAAATGTGTTGCAGGGGAATATAAAGAGTTTAGTTTATATATTAAGCAAGATTAAAAAATAATAAATGCTGATATGACGCCGATACCAACGCCGAAACAACGTTGAAAAATTCAGCGTAAAATCTGCGTAATAATCAGCGTTAATTCAGCGGACAACTATGGTTGACGAAATAAAAAACGAAGAAAAAATTGAAGTGCCGGAGAAATTCCAAAAGCTTGTTGAAGTGGTAGAAAAGATGTCTGTTCTTGATTTAGCTGAATTAGTCAAGGTTTTGGAAAAAAAATTCGGCGTGTCCGCGTCAGTTCCGGTTATGGCTATAGCGCCTGTTTCGAGCGGAGGATCGCCAGAAGAAAAGGAAGAAAAAAGTTCCTTTAATGTTATTTTGACCGGCGTGGGCGACAAAAAGATTGAGGTTATAAAAGTCGTAAGGGATACAATAGGTAAGGGGTTGAAGGAGGCGAAAGATATGGTTGACGCCGCGGCAAAAGAACCTCAAATAGTGAAAGAAAATGCCAAAAAAGAAGAAGCGGAAGATATGAAGAAAAAGTTTGAAGCGGCCGGAGCAAAGATAGAATTAAAATAAGAGAGAGCGGTAAAAATTAAAAACAGGGATAGTCCAAAGATTGGACTATCCCTGTTTGTTTCAGTTGTTGACCCTATCAGAAGCCAAGCGCTAAAAATATTTGCCGAACATGCGAACGGGTCCTGTTGGAAAATTTTTTCTAAACGGAGCGGATCGGGCTTCTAACGGAATGTATAGGATTCTGGGATAAACGAAGTAGTTAGTTAAACGAGTATATGCGTCCAAAATACAACTTTCGATTATATATAGAATATAATCACTAACAAGTTTTTGTATTTCTCCCTCATTTGTGATTATAAATCCCAAAATTTTACGAAGTTTTTGTGAAGCAAAAACATATAATCTCGTAAAATTTTGGAAGGCGCTTGCGCGCCTTGAGCGTAGCCCAAGGATTTCTATTTTTTGAAAAAAAGATTAAAATGAACTATCTTTTTATATTTAATCATTATGCTGAACACTAAACACAAAAACAGAAATAAAATAATCTTTGTTATTTTGGCGATTTTAATAATCACGTTTTCTAATTTTGTCCAGAAACAAATCAGGGAGTTTTTTTATTTTATTTCCAGTCCGATACAAAAGCCGCTTTGGCGGGCAGGGGATAGAGCTTCTGATTTTTTATGGTCGTTTTTTAATACTAAAAATTTGAAACAAGAAAAAGAGCGGCTGGAAAATGAAAATCAAAATTTGATTTTTAAAATTTCCGCTTTGCAGGAAATAAAAAAAGAAAATGAAACATTGCGGCAGGCGCTTGGAATCGAATTGCAGGAGAATTTTAATTTAGAAATTTCTCAAATAATAAACAAAGACGTTTCGGCTGGATTTATTTTAATAGACAAAGGCTTATTAAGCGGCATTTCAAAGGATATGCCTATAATCACTGGACAAAATGTTTTAATAGGAAAAATAAGCCAGGTTTATGATAATTTTTCAGAAGTAATGCTTGTTTCCAATCATAAAAGCGTTTTTGACGCCAAAATTTCTTCGCCCGATAATGATGTGACTGGAATTATAAGGGGGCAGGGGAGCTATTCCTATGCCTTATACGACTTAATTCCAAGAGGAACTGAAATTTCGACTGGCGAAACAATAATAACTTCCGGCCTTGGCGGATTTTTACCGAAGGGCTTGATAATAGGAAAAATAAAAGAGGTGAGAAAAAGCGATGTGGACCCTTTCCAGCAGGCAAAAGTTGAATTATTTTTTAACATATCAAGCGCTGACAATATTTTTGTAATCAAATCACTAAAATAGAGTGTGTGCCTATCTGGTAGGCACATACATAACTAAATTATGTGCCTACCAGATAGGCACACGGGAGCATTAATACTAATGATTAAATTTATTTTAATAACGATTTTTTTCTATTTCTTGACATTGTTCCAAACCAGTTTTTTGGTTCATTTCGCTGTTTTTGGAAGAACGTTGAATTTCGTTGCGTTTGCTGTTATTCTTTGGAATATTTTTGAGAGAAAAGAAAATTCCAGAGGATTTTATGTAGCGGGTATGGCCGGTTTATTTTTGGACATATTTTCGACTGGATTTATCGGCGCCAACTTCGCCACTTTAATCATTGTTTCCGCCTTAATCAAATTTTTACTGAAAAGATATGTCAAAATTCCATTTTTTGAGGAATCGTAAAGACGAAATTTCATTTGGGACATCTTCAAAACGGTTTTCAATCAACAAAGACCGCAAAATTTTTGAAATTTATCCGGAAGAAGTTTTTTTGGACCGGCTTGCTAAAAAAAAGGAAGAGGAGTTTGGCATTTCAGAAAAAAAATTTGAAGTGCCTCTTTCCAAAAAAATTCTTTACGGATTTTTGATTTCTATTTTTTTAGTTTTTTTAGTTTTTTTCGGAAAATTATTTCAATTTCAGATCTTGGAATACGAAAAATACGCATTAGCGGCCGAACAGAACAAATTTATCAGCCGCTCAACCCAAGCCGCTCGAGGAGTTGTCTATGATGGTAAGGGAGAACAACTGGCTTTTAATAAATACAGCTTTGATTTGGTTGTGAACAAAGACAAGCTTCCAGAATCTGATTTTGACAAAGAACAAACATTTAAAAAAATTTCAGAAATTATAGGCAAAGATTCGGAATTTATAAAAGAGAAAATAGAACAAGAGGAGAGCGGCTCTATCTTGATTTCAGAAAATTTGGAACACGCGAAACTTATTGCGCTTGAAACAAAAATAGGAGACCTGCCCGGTATTGAAATAAAACAAAATCTTGCAAGAGAATACATTGATGGAAAAATGTTTTCCAATATTATCGGCTATACCGGAAAAGTAAGCCCGGAAGAATTAAGAAATAATGCCGGCTCATATTCGGCTTATGATTATTCCGGCAAAGACGGCGTTGAGAAAATATATGAAGATGTTTTAAGGAGAAATTCTGGGGAAATACGGATTGAAAGAGATGCGTCCGGAAATGTCATTTCCCAGCAGATAATTTCAGCGCCTAAATCCGGGGATAGTTTGGTTTTATGGCTTGACGCTGAATTGCAAAAAAAAATAATAAAAGAGCTTGAAAAAATACTGGAAAAAACCGGTTCAAAAAAAGCAATGGCTGTTGCGCTGGATCCAAATAGCGGGGGAGTGCTGGCATTGGCAAATATACCTGGTTTTGATAATAATTTATTCAGTAAAGGAACTGACAGCAAGGCGTTGTCAGGACTACTTTCAGATCCCCAAGAGCCGCTTTTTAATCGAGCAATAAAAGGGCTTTATCCAAGCGGGTCAACTATAAAACCATTGATATCAATCGCGGCCTTGGAAGAAAAAATAATCTCTCCGAATAAAGAAATTTATTGCGGGGGTGGAATTGCCGTGCCGAATCGCTATAATCCGAAAATTGTCTATATATACAAAGATAATAATACGCATGGATGGACAAGCATTAGAAAAGCAATAGCCGAGTCCTGCAATGTTTTTTTCTTTACCATTGGCGGCGGATATGGCGATCAAAAAGGCCTTGGCCCCTCGTTAATTAAAAAATACCTTGAATTATTCGGCTGGGGCAATAAAACAGGCATTGACTTGCCCGGGGAATCAGCAGGGCTTATTCCTTCGCCTGATTGGAAAAAGCAAGTGAAGAAAGAAAGCTGGTGGGACGGAGACACATACAACCTTTCAATTGGGCAAGGAAATTTTTCCATAACCCCGCTTCAAGTTGCCACAGCTTTTGTCGCGATAGCCAATAAAGGAACTTTATACAAGCCATTGGTGGTGAAAGAAATAATTGACAGTGAAAAAAAAGTGGTAAAAGAAATAGAATCGGAAATCATACGAAAAAATTTTTTCAGCC
>Ga0075917_125_pt1 | contig 8045 bp, 9 predicted proteins | sample RifGroA2_FD_68336 | JGI IMG/M metagenome (GOLD analysis project Ga0075917, IMG submission 68336) | Parcubacteria bacterium GW2011_GWA2_38_27 | reverse complement strand
GGAATTTGAATAATTTTTCAAAAAATGCTAAATTAAAAAATATCTCATTCGTTAATTAATGTTCCGCAACACCCGGTGTTCCGGAAATAAAAATAATGAAATACCTTGCTAAAAATTTTATTTACATCATTATTATTCTTTTAATCGTTTCAGCGGTTTTCGGCTTAATCGGTCAACCCAGCCAACAAAAAAACATCCCCCTAAGCCAACTTGCAATAGAGATATCACAAGGCAATGTTAAAAAAATAACAGCTTATGATTCGGATCTTTCTATTACATATAAAGACGACGCTCAGGCAGTATCGCGCAAAGAGCAGGGAGTAGGGCTTTACGAAACTTTGAAAAGCTATGGAATAAATGAAAACGTTTTAAGCAAGATGGAAATAAATATCCAGCCGGCAAAACAGGATTTGCTTTCCTGGCTTTTCCCGATTTTGATTTTCGGAATACTGCCTTTAATACTTTTTGGAGTATTTTTTTGGGTGATAATTAGACAGGCAAAAGCCGGCGCGACCCAAGCGTTTTCTTTTACTAAAGCAAAAGCACGGTTATTTGGAGCAGAAGGCCATCCAAAACAGAAAATCACTTTCAAAGATGTTGCAGACCTGAAAGAAGCGAAAGAAGAGCTGAAAGAGATCGTTGACTTTTTGAAAAACCCGAAAAAATATTTGAAAATGGGAGCCAGAATTCCAAAAGGCGTTTTACTAACCGGGGCCCCTGGCACTGGAAAAACATTACTCGCAAGAGCCGTCGCTGGAGAAGCGGATGTGCCATTCTTTTCTGTCTCCGGTTCTGAGTTTGTGGAAATGTTTGTGGGGGTCGGAAGCGCCCGAGTAAAGGACTTATTCGCCAGCGCAAAAAAACATCAGCCAGCCATTATCTATATTGACGAATTAGACGCCATCGGACGGCAGAGAGGGTCTGGAATGGGCGGAGGCCACGACGAAAGAGAACAGACGCTAAACCAAATTTTAGTGGAAATGGACGGCTTTGAACAGGACTCAAAAATCATTGTCCTCTCCTCAACAAACAGGCCGGATATTTTGGATTCCGCTTTATTAAGGCCAGGCAGATTTGACAGAAAAGTAGTTCTTGATATGCCTGACATTGACGGCAGGGAAGAAATCTTAAAAATCCACTGCCAAGAAAAGCCATTGGCGCAGGATATAAACTTGCGAGAAGTCGCGGAAAGGACGCCTGGATTTTCCGGAGCCGATATCGCCAATGTGGCGAATGAAGCCGCTATTTTAGCGGCAAGAAGAAATAAGGAAAAAATTTGGCAAACGGAATTTTTGGAATCAATTGAAAAAGTTCTGCTCGGCCCGGAAAGAAAAAGCCATATTTTATCAAAAAACGAAAAAAAAATCGCGGCCTTCCACGAAGCTGGACACGCTTTGGTTTCATCTTCTTCCCCGGAAGCGGAACCAGTAAGAAAAATTTCCATCATTGCCAGAGGAATGGCGGCCGGCTATACTTTGAAAATGCCATCCGAGGAAAAAAAGATGAAAACTAAAAAAGAATTTATGGCGGAAATCGCGACCTTGCTTGGCGGATACTGCGCCGAGAAAATAAAATTCAAGGAGATTACGACCGGCGCTTCAAATGATTTAAGGGTTGCTTCCGAGTTGGCAAGGCGGCTGGTCAAAGAATACGGAATGTCTTCTCTGGGCCCTGTTTCTTTTAGCGAAAAAGACGAGTTGGTTTTCTTTGGCAGAGAATTTTCTGAATCAAGAAATTATTCCGAAAAAGTCGCGACAAAAATTGACGACGAAGTGGAAAAATTTATAAAAACTGGCGAAAAAGAAGCGCTGGCGATTCTGAATAAAAAAAGAAAGCTACTGGACAAAATAGCGGAGACATTGGTGCGGGAAGAAACCATTGAAAAAGACGAATTTGAAAAAATAATAAGAAACGACCTTGATTTTGCTTCTCCAAAAAAAGTCAAAATAGAACCCAACGCAAGCCCTATAATAGAGCCCAAAAAATCCTCTAAACCTCGCTTCGCATCTTCAAAAATAAAACAAAAAATGTAAAATAATTAACTCTACTCGGGCGCCCGTAGCTCGGCGCGGCGAGCAAACCTCTGCTTCCCCCCACAAAAAATCACGAAGTCCAATTTGGTGCCCTTTGTTTGAAAATGCGCGAACCTTCTTTGAACGAAAAATGCACGACATTTATTAAATTCATTTTATCAAAGTTTTTGGAAGACGCCAATCACGCAATGCCTCCGCGCCCCGCCACAGGCGGGACTATGCCTCAACAAAATTTTCTTCCCCATTTTTCAGATTTCGCCCCCCCAAAAAAAATTCAAATAAGGAAGAAGAAAATTTTGTTTCGGCGTTCTGCCCTATCGGGCAGGCGGAGGCGGTCCGACGCTCGCGAGCAAAAAGTTTCCCTCCCCCTCAAACTCCCTTCCACTTTTTGCCCGCTCGCCGAAATGCGGTTGGGTGTTCTGTATACAGACCTTTGGCGGGTGCGTTAGTTTAATAATTTTAGCATTTCGTTCGGTGTTTTGCCGTTTAACCCGCAATGTTTTGTATTGTTGTATTTTTTGTTCCAAGTTCTTAATTTTTGTTTTAAATCAATTCCGAGCTCATTGCACAGAATATCGAAAGCATGCAATCTTGGATGGGTTGGGTCGGTCGACCTGTCATATCCTAAATATCTGTTGGTAAATATTGAGCCGTTGTCTGTTTTAACTGACATGATTTTAAAATCAGCAACAGTCATTAATTCTTTTAGGAAAGCGATCGAGCTCACATTATCAATATTTTCATACGCCTGCAAATGTCTCCACCGGCTCGCGCAGTCAATTGCGGTGAATTGGTAGCATCTGCGCTCGTCTATGGGTTCGGGCACGAACTTTACGTCAATTTCGACGATTTCTCCTTTCTTCAATGGTATTCTAACATAGTTGTATGTAATTTTCCTTGTTCGGTATTTTTTAGTTAATCCTTCTTTTTTAATTATCTTTTGAACAGTTTGATAATGGATAACCACGCCCTCATCTTCCAAATCCCAGCTGATCTTTTTAGCGCACTGTTTTTCCTTTTTTCTGATTTCAATAATCCGTTCTTTAATTCGTATCGGCGTTTCCATGGGCAATACCCACCTTAAACGTTCTTCCTTAATTGTTTTTGGCATGTTTTGGCACATACCGAGATACTATCAACTCTCGGTAAAAACCGCCATATGTCTGTGTACATTACCTGGGCTTATTGAAAATTAAAATGTATTATGTTATCATAAAAGTATTATAGATAATTCATTTTAGTATGGAATGTATTTTTTGTAAAATTGCGAAAGATGAGGCGCCAGCGCACAAAATTTGGGAAGATGAAAAGCATCTTGCCTTTCTTTCTATTTTTCCAAATACGGAAGGTTTTTCCGTGGTAATTACAAAGGATCATTATCCGTCGTATGCGTTTGATTTACCAGAAGAAGTTCTGATTGGATTGGTAAAAGCCGCGAAGCAGGTGGCAAAATTGCTCGACGCGAGATTAGAAGATGTTGGACGGACAGGAATGATATTTGAGGGTTTCGGCGTGGATCATATTCATGTGAAGCTTTTCCCAATGCACGGCACCAAGATGTCTAAATGGAAACCACTCAAGTCGAATGTTGATAAATTCTTTGAAAAATACGAGGGGTATATCTCCTCACACGATTACAAACGAGCTGATGATGAGAAATTATCTGAACTTGCTAAAAAAATAAGGAAATAATAGCAGAACCATATTTATACTAAAAAAGAAGCCCTGGCTGTACGATGACAGTCAGGGCTTTGTTGTCACTAACGCTCCAGTTACGGAGTGAGTCGGTTGACACCTCGATAGAGGAACGTCACTTCACGCACGCTCTTGAGATTCAACATCACCATGAGCATGCGGGTGAGACCGAAGCCGTACCCGCCATGCGGTGGACATCCGTAGCGGAAGAAGTCCAAGTAATACTGAATGGGCTCGAGCGAGAGCCCCTTCTCCTTGGCCTGCTCCACCAGAACATCGTAGCGATGCTCGCGTTGCGCTCCCGTCGTCACCTCAAGCCCCTTCCAGAGAAGGTCGAAACTTTTGGTGAGATGGGGTTTGTCCTCAGGTCGCATATGATAGAACGCACGCACGACCGACGGATACTCGGTAACGAAAACGAGGGGTTGAAGGGGGAGGGAAACTTTTTGCCCGCGAGCGTTAGACCGCCTCCGCCTGCCCGACAGGGCAGAACGCCGAAACAAAATTTCCTTCTTCCTTAATTGAAAAAATGGGCGTGCGCAAAAATCGGAAATTGGAGAAGGAAATTTTGTTGAGGCGTAGCCCCGCCTTCGGCGGGGCGCGGAGACGTTCCGTGATTAGTTATTTTCAGAAATTTTTGATACAATGATTTTATGAAATGTCGTTGATCTTTCCTTCAAAGAAGGTTCGCGCATTTTCAAACAAAGCGCGCAGCGTAATAAAATTTTGCTTTAGCAAAATTTAAACGTTGTAGGAGCATTTAAATTTGCAGAGCAAATTTATTACGCTCCACTTTTAGAAAAATGGGCGTATAGCTCAGCTGGTTAGAGCGCGTCGTTGACATCGACGAGGTCTCCCGTTCGAGTCGGGATACGCCCACTAATTTAACAATATGAAAATCTTAATCCATAAACAATTTGTTAGAAATAAAAAAACATATTTTTACCCCCCACCCCCAAAGATGTCCTCAAAGTTAGAAAAACTTCTCGGCAAGATAGAAAAAGATGTTAAAAATAGTAAAAACATTTCTCCGGCGCTAATTTCTAAACGAGAAATTAAAAAATACTTTCAGCAATTTATACCATTAATGATATGGACTTAAAAATCATTTATGAAGATGAAAATCTTTTTGCTATTGATAAGCCGGCTGGGATAGATGTGATTTCCTTGGGAAAAGAACTGGCAAGGCAATATCCTGAATTAAAAAAAATTGAAAGAAATGGAATAATACACAGATTAGACAAAGACACATCCGGCGTTATTTTAACAGCCAAGAGTAATCAAAGCTTGATTTTTTTTCAAAAACAGCTTAAAAATAGATTAGTAGAAAAGAGGTATATTGCGCTTGTTGTCGGAAATGTAAAAAACGACAACGGCGTTATTGAAACATTGATCGGAAGGAATCCAAAAGACAGAAAAAAACAAAAAGTTTTTTTAGAAGGAGAACCAGGCGGGCAAGGGCAAAGGCAGGCAAGAACGGACTACAAGGTCATCGGACGATTTAAGGATTATACCTTGCTTGAGGTAAGCCCAAAAACCGGAAGAAAACATCAGATAAGATGCCATTTTTCATATATTGGCCATCCAATAGCAAGAGACAAGGTCTATGGATTCAAAAATCATCTCTGCCCAGTCGGCTTGTCTCGCCAATTTCTGCACGCAAGCTACATCAAAATAAAAATGCCAAGCGGAGAAATAAAAGAGTTTAAATCGGAACTACCGGAAGATTTGAAAAAGACAATAAGCGATAATTTAAGAATCAAAAATCAAAATGAAGAATAATAATTCAAAATGTCAAAATGAATTTCGTGGAAAGAATTTTTTGGAAGTTAGGTATTTTAACATTTTACATTGTCATTTTGATTTTTGATTTTTACATTTTAGTTTATAAAAAATATGCCCAACAAAACAGAAATATTGGTCAAACCGTATTTAAAAAATGACCTGCCTGATTTAAGGCCTGGCGATACTGTTCGCGTGCGCCAAAAAATAAAAGACATAGCCAGCCCGAATAAAAAAGAAAAAGCCAAGGAAGAAAAAAAAAGAAGCAAGGAAAAAACCCAAACATTTGAGGGCCTGATAATAGCCAGAAAGCATGGCAAAGGAATCAATGCCACAATCACCGTAAGAAGGGTTATTTCCGGAGTCGGGGTGGAAAGGGTCTTTCCGATTCATTCGCCTATGATAAGCAAAATAGAGATTGTAAGAAGGGGTAAAATAAGAAGAGCAAAACTTTATTATTTAAGGACAGCCAAGGGCAAGAAAAGCAAACTAAAAAGGCAGGACTTCAGCCAAGCGATTGCCGAACCCGCAAAAGAAACCCCCTCTATTCCTGAAAGCGCTGAACCAAAATAAAGAATGCTGAAGCCATACTTTCGTATGGCTTTATTCGCTATAAAGGGCGGGTGCTGTAATTGGTAGCCAGCTTGGACTGAGGCTCCAAGGGGATATTCTCCCGTGAGGGTTCAAATCCCTCCCCGCTCACAAATCTATAATAAACTGCGTGTATCTATGGCAACAAACGATAAACAACATTTTCCAGTGGGTAATAGAGATTGTGGGCTCTGTAATTATTGAAGATAGTGAGGGGAAAATTCTTTTAGTCAAATATCCAAAGTGGCACAATAAATGGACTATGCCGGGCGGACACATTGAACTTGGCGAAAAAATTGAGGATCTTCAACTGCGATAAGCCGAAGAGGAAATTGGTTTAAAGTTGAAGTCGATCGGTGTCGTTGCTTTTGGTGAACTTATAAACTCAAAAGATTTTTATAAACCAGCTCATTTTATCTATTTTAATGTTCTCTGTAAAACTAATGATAAAAATGTAAAATTGGATAAGAAAGAACTGACCGATTATATCTGGGTTGAACTAAAACAGGCGTTAGAAATGGATTTGACTGAAAGCTATAAAAAAACAATCCAAGAATATTTAAAATTCAAAAAACCGGTATGAGCATTTTCTACTATAATTTTAATTAAATTCCAAACGGCTCTTCAAGGAGGGCAATTAGCTCAGCGGTAGAGCGTCCGCCCTACACGCGGAAGGCCGTAGGTCCGAATCCTACATTGCCCACAAATCTGCGTAAAGTTTGTTTTCATAATCGAACCCTTGTGATATAATTATATCAAATAATAGTTAAAGGGGTTTAATAATTATGAAAGACAAAGAAAAAAGCTTAGCTAAAAAACTACGGAAAAATGGATTGTCATTGAATGAAATTAAACGAAAATTAAATGTTTCTAAAAGTAGCGTCAGTTTATGGGTGCGCGATATAATACTTACACATAAGCAAAGACAAAAATTATCTAAAAAGGGAGTTGGAAAAGAAGTTATTGAGAAGAGAAGAGAAACACGGTTAAAGCGAGAAAACCATAGAAGGCAGATCATTGTTGACAAGGCGAAAAGTGAAATATCTAAATTATCAAAAAAGGAATTGTGGCTTGGTGGTATTTCTCTATATTGGGGAGAAGGAAGTAAAACAATACGAAGTGGAGTTCAATTCTCTAATGCTGATCCGCGAGCAATTAAGTTTATGATGCTATTCTTCAAGAAATGCTGCAAAGTACCTAAGAAAAAATTTAGAGGACATATTTTTCTTCACTCTCATCTTAACGACAACAAGGCAAAAAGATACTGGCATTATATTTCTGGCATTCCATTAAGCCAATTTTATAAAACATCACAACAACAAAATAAACCAAGCAAAAAAAAGAAAGATAATCTTCCGTTTGGTACTTTCGTAATTCAAATATGCAACACCGAATTATTTTTAAAAATTAAAGGATGGATAGAGGGAATAAGTGAAACAAAATAAAGAAACAGCATATGCCGGGGTAGCTCAGAAGTAGAGCGCTTCTCTGAAAAAGAAGAGGTCGTCGGAGCGTTACCGACCCTCGGCACCGTAATAAGTATGCGGAGCGTAATAAATTTCTCCAAAGCAAAATTTAAACGCCCCAGCAATATAAAATTTTTCTAAAAATTTGTACGTTGCGGGAGTAGTTCAGCAGTAGAATGCGACATTGCCAATGTCGAGATCGCGGGTGCGAATCCCGTCTCCCGCTCCAAAAACCAACCATGTTCTGTATACAAACCTTTGGCGGGTGCGTTAGTTTAATAATTTTAGCATTTCGTTCGGTGTTTTTCCGTTTAACCCGCAATGTTTTGTATTGTTGTATTTTTTGTTCCAAGTTCTTAATTTTTGTTTTAAATCTTCAGCGGAATTCCGAGCTCATTGCACAGAATATCGAAAGCATGCAATCTTGGATGGGTTGGGTCGGTCGACCTGTCATATCCTAAATATCTGTTGGTAAATA
>Ga0075917_118_pt1 | contig 8291 bp, 9 predicted proteins | sample RifGroA2_FD_68336 | JGI IMG/M metagenome (GOLD analysis project Ga0075917, IMG submission 68336) | Parcubacteria bacterium GW2011_GWA2_38_27 | reverse complement strand
AAAGGAGGCGGGGCGACGGACTCGCCCGCGCGGAGGAGGGGTCTGGGGAGGAATCCGCGCGGGCTTCGGCTTTCTTTTTTGAAAAAATTGGCGGCTACATTCATTAATACATTATATCCTAATTTGGGATTATTCTGCAATAGGATATATCATAGAAACATATATGAGCAAATCGGTTTACTCAAAAGACTATAAAGACATCATAGAACGCTTGAAAACAGCGCGTATTGAGGCTGGGCTTGCACAGCAAGAAGTTGCTGACAAACTTGGTAAACCACAGTCTTATATTTCAAAAATTGAATCTGGCGAAAGACGACTAGATGTCGCAGAAATGAAAAAATTTGCCTCAATTTATAAAAAAGATACTAACTATTTTCTAAAATGAAAACAAGATACTGCATTGAGTGTAACCTAAATAAAGCGACTCAGAAAAATTTTTGTGACTCTTGTTTCAATGAGACAAAGATATGTCGTAGGTGTCAAAAACAAAAGAGCATTTTTGAATTTGAAAAAAATCAAAAAACTATCCTAGGTAAAGTCTCAAGAAGGGGCGAGTGTAGAGATTGTCGTAGTTGGAAAAAACCTATGTCTGCAAAAGATAGAGAAAAGTTCGAAAAAATATATCCACCGCCACCTATAGGTAAGCCCTTCCATTGTCCTATTTGTAATAGAACAATAATCAGGCAATATAAAAACGATGTTGTGTTAGATCACCTCCATAATACTGGAAAGATACGAGGATGGATTTGTAGAATGTGCAACAACAGTATGGGAATGATGGAGGATGATGTAAATATATTAGAACGAGCAATAAAATGGTTAAAAGGCACTCTTAAATAGCAAAAATTAAAAGTTTCTTAAAATAAGGATTTTTGCTTTAACCTTTCTTCGGCTATTTTGCAATATTCAGATGAGACATCAATACCTATAAAGTCTCTTTTATTAAGTTTGGCCATTTTACATGTAGTTCCACTACCGCACATTGGATCAAGTACTACATCGCCAAGATTTGACCAACTTGTAATATGGTCTTGCACCAGCTTCTCTGGAAATATAGCAGGATGTTTGTAAGCAATATTATCGGTTGCGGAATGCCCCTTGCCTATGAGGTATTCCCAAACATTTGTTCGTCTACCATATTTAGAATATCCGGCTCTTTTTAATTTTAATAACGAGCCATCAGATAGTCTTTTTGTACCGTTATCACCATCCCGCTCATCTTTATTTTCTCTGTCTTTTAGGAGATTTATTGTCTTTGGAGTACCCTTGCTCAACACAAACATATACTCAAATGTCTGCCAATATGTCTTATTATTTCCAACAGCACCCCGAGGAGTTTTTAGATATATCATTGTATCAAAAAGATTAAAACCAACTTGCTTGAAATGCAGAGCCTGTCTAAAAGATGTTCCTGTTTCGTCTCCTTTAATTGTTTGATCTCCGACAACCCATACAACAACTCCACCTTTTTTCATAACCCTAAACAACTCCCTTGCTATACCATCAAGATTAAAAGAATACCCATTGTAGTTTCTCAAATCATCATATGGTGGAGATGTGATAACCAAATCAACTGAATCAGCGGGCATTGTCCGCATTATCTCTATCGCATCCCCGCAGATAATTTTATTCAAGGGGAGTTTCTTGTATTGTTTAATTTCTGTTTTAACTTCCGGAAATGAGATAGCAACTGGATTTTCCTCACGAATAACATCAAGAACAATCCCTTGAATTGACACGTCTCGTCCGTTTCTAAATATGAGTGGCTCCATACTTTTGTTGGCAGGTTGTAATCGGATATGTCCTCTCTCTTTATAAAATTTCTTTAGGGTCGCTTCGTGGTTATCTATGAGAGCCACCACCTTTTGTCCATTCTCTGCTGTTTCTTGTTGGCGCACTAAAACGATATCGCCATCATTTATATTTTCATCAATCATACTTTTACCAACGACGCGGAGAGCATAAACTTCTGCAGATGAGGGAATTAGGGATTTTGGTACAGCGATTGTTTCCTTGTTTTCAATTGCCTCAATCGGTTGACCAGCCGCGATAGTGCCAAGCAAAGGAATTTTTATCATTGGTTCCTTAGATGAAATACTGATAGCGCGAGCTTGATTTTCTATTTTTCCTAAATAACCACCTTGTTTAAGTTTTGATATGTGAAAATGTATTGTTGAAACAGAAGCAAGTTTAAGTTTTTTTCTTATCTCCTCAAATGAAGGAGAATAGCCCTTTTTTTGTGAGTAATTTTCTACGAAGTCTAAAATTTCCTTTTGGCGTTTTGTAAGCATAAAATTTCTTGTTTATATATCTTTTATTATAGTAGAACAAAAATAGAAAATCAATACTGAGTTATCCACATTTTATCTTGGCCGAAAAAAAATTAAAAAAGAAAGCCGAAGCCCGCGCGGATTCCTCCCCAGACCCCTCCTCCGCGCGGGCGAGTCCGTCGCCCCGCCTCCTTTGCCCCAGAAAAACAGTGGCGGGGCGCATCATTTCAGATTTCGCTTTTTGGATTTGTGTATCAGATTTGGTAAAATAATTTCAAGAGTTTGTTGTTGGTTTTTATCGGGAGCCAGACAAGATACAAAAACCGCTCATATGGACATCGGAGCGGTTTCTATGTTAAAATTAGTTAAATTACTTTGAGTTACGAAATGCTTTCTTGGTCCTTTTCCCAAATTTCAGAGCGAAAATTTGATAGAACGAGAAAGTATATCCGATGGATATGCTTACTAGTTATAGCGAATTTGCAGCTGAAATTTGGAGAAAAGACCAGGAAGTTCTCTTTTTATTTGGCATTTCGCAATTCAAAGGAATTAGGTTAGAATTAAATTAGAATTAAAAAAGTAAAATCATCAAAATTATGACAGAAAATATATTTTATTCGCTACCCGACCTGCCTTATGGATATAAAGATTTGGAGCCCTATATTTCAGAGAATCAATTAAGAATCCATCACGACAAGCACCATCAAGGTTATGTGGATAGCGTTAATGCTGTTTTTGAAATATTCAGAAAAGCCAGAGAGGAAAATAGCGATTTAGACATCAAGTCCTTCTTAAAAACGCTTTCCTTTAATATGAGCGGGCATATTCTTCATTCTTTGTTCTGGTTTAATATGACGCCTGCTGGAAAAAGCGGGGGAGGAGAACCGAAAGAACATTTAGCCGAAGCCATTATCCAAGAATTTGGCAGTATTGAGAGATTTAGAAAAGAATTTACGGAAGCCGCCAATAGCGTTGAAGGGTCGGGTTGGGCGGTTTTGGCCATAGATGAGAATGCTAAAAGATTAATAATAGCGCAGATAGAAAAACATAATGTAAATTTTTATCCCAATTTCAGGATTTTGATGGTTCTTGATGTCTGGGAACACGCCTATTATCTTGATTATCAAAATATGAGAGCGAAATTTACCGACGCTTTTTGGAATATTGTGAATTGGCAAGAAATAGAAGAAAGGTTCAACCGCGCGAAAGCGTAAAAAGCGGATTGCTTTGCGGTTCTATTTGATTGCGATGGCCGTCAATTCGCGAAATAAACAAAATTTCCCGCCTTGCGGCGGGATTTTTGTTCTATTTTCTGACGGCCTGTTAACTTAAATTTGAGCGGCATACTCTTTTCTTTCCGAATATTCTGTTTTTTTTCCGATATTCCATTGTTGAACCGGCCTTAGGTATCCGACTACTCTTGAATAAATCTCACATTGTTTGTAATTCGTCAAACCAGGTTTATTTTTGAAACATCCGTTGCATTTGAAAATATTTATTTTGTCGCCGTTGTCTTCGTAAATTAGCAGAACCCCGTTTTTAATTTCTTCCCCTTCAATTCCAATTTTTTTTCCGCAGTCGTGGCAATAATTTTTATTGGCAATGTTTGCAATGTCCATAGAAATTGATTTGATATTGGCTTATTTTTCCGACCTTTGTTTTTCTGTGTTTTAGGATTTCGCAATTTCGGCAGTCCTCAAAAATATCAAAAATCTTGCCGCACTTTTGACAAATATAATGAGCGTGCGAGGATATGTCGCCATCGTAACGCGATTCGCTCGCAGAAATTTCTTGAATTTTTCCTTCCACTTTTAAGATATTTAAATTTCTATAAACCGTTCCCTTGCTTATTCTCGGCAGTATTCTTCTGACTCGCCGATAAATTTCCTCAGCCGAAGGGTGAGTGGCGGTATTTTTTAAATAATCAGAAATAATCTTTCTTTGCGATGTGATCATCTTATATAGTTTAGTAATAATTCCTATTTTAGTTTAATTATTATTTAATAATATTCTTAATCCAAAAGCATGTCAAGTGGATAACGAAAAACTCGAAATTCGGGAAAATAATATTAAAAGTTTATTAAGTTTTAATTCTGGAATAAAATTAGATTCTCTGAAACAGGGATTTTAATTTTAGTAACCCCTTTTGCCTTTTTTGCATGGAAAACCCGCTATATGCCTTTCCGCGTTGCCCATAGATGTTGATTTTTTTAAAAGGGGGAGCGATAATAAATAATATAAATTACAATCATATAAATGCCGAAACATCCTCTTTTTTTTATTTTTATTGTCCTTGCGCTTGTTGCTCCGTTTAGCGCGCATGCTTATCTTGACCCGGGGACCGGGAGTTTTATAATCCAAATTATTATTGCAACTGCGGCGACAGCCGCGATTAGCGTCAAAGTATTTTGGCAAAAGATAAAGGGGCTATTTTCGCATTTTTTCAAACACAACGATGGAGAAGAAAATTAATTTGCAAAAAAAGAAAATAGCGTCTTCCTTCCGTGATCCAAGCGGATTTCTTTTTTTAGAGAAAGGAATCCTTTATCGGCAGATAAATTTTTCATATAAGGAGCATTACGACCATCTGATAAATTCAGGGCTTTTCAAATTACTTGTTGAAAAAAAACTTTTAATTTCTCATCAGGAAAGCGCTCTTGAAAATAGATTTTCAGAGGAAGCGTATAGAATTATCCAGCCGGAATTTATTAGGTTTATATCTTATCCTTACGAGTGGTGCTTCGGTCAATTAAAAGATGCTGGTCTTGCCGCGCTTCAAATTCAAAAATACGCGTTGGAACACGGAATGGTCTTGAAAGACGCGAGCGCGTATAATATGCAATTTGTAAGGGGAAAACCAGCGCTTATTGATACGCTTTCTTTTGAAACATACAAAGAAGGCGAGCCATGGATCGCATACCGCCAATTCTGCCAGCATTTTCTCGCGCCTCTGGCGCTTATGAGCTATCGCGATATCCGTCTCGCGCAATTGCTCCGAATATATATTGACGGCATACCGCTTAATTTGGCAAGTTCGCTTTTGCCGGTTAGCTCTTTGTTGAATTTATCGCTTTACGCTCATATTTCTTTGCACGCAAGAGCGCGGAATAGAGCGACAAAACAAGCAAGTCGCCCTAAATCATTTTTAAGCAAAAAATTGTTGTTCGCTTTAATTGATAATTTGGAATCAGCTATTATGTCATTAAAATGGGAGTTAAAAAAAACAGAGTGGGGAAACTATTATAATAAAAACAATTATTCATCAGAGGCATTTGTCGGTAAAAAGAAAATAATTGAGGTATTTCTTGAAGAGATTAAACCGAAACAAGTTTGGGATATTGGGGGTAACACAGGCGTTTTTAGCCGGATTGCCAGCGCAAAAGGCATTGAGACAATCTGCTTTGACATTGACCCTGCGGCAATAGAAAAAAATTATTTTGAGGCGCGGGCAAACGGAGAAGAAAATATTCTTCCTCTGACGCTTGACCTCGCCAATCCGAGCCCGGCAGTAGGCTGGGCAAATAAAGAGAGAGATTCATTACAAGAACGAGGACCCGCTGATATTGTTTTCGCGCTGGCGCTTATCCATCATCTTGTTGTAACATTTAATATTCCGTTTGAGGATATCGCGGAATTTTTTAGCGATATAGGAAAATCGCTTATTGTGGAATTCGTTCCAAGTGGCGACTCTCAGCTTCAGCGGATGCTGGCTTCAAGCGCGAAAGTTTTTCCAAATTATACTCAAGAAAATTTTGAAAACGCTTTTCAAAAATATTTTTTGATTAAGGATATTAAACAAATCCAAGATTCAAAAAGAATTATATATCTTATGAAAAAACGATGAAACGTTTTGTTTTATTTATTCCAAGTTTGCTTGCCGTGTTTCCATCGCTTTTTATTTTCTTTAAAAATAAAGATGTAATTGATATTCCGTTTTATATTATTCTCTTTTTGTTATTCGGCATTGGAACAACCCTATTTCTATGTTTATTAATTTTTAAGTTTTTTATAAAAAATGATTCAATAGCGGTTGTTATGTCTGTTATTGCGGTTTTGGCGGTGTTTTATTACGGATATTTTTATGAAATCATTATAACTGGTTTTGGGAATTTTTCGTTAAACAGACATATAGAGGTAATTTTAATTTGGAGCGGATGTATGATTAGCTTGTGGTTTTTGGCGTGGAGAATTAAAAAAAACGCGGATTTTTTGTGCAAGATTATTTGTATTTTTACAATGGTTCTTTTTACGGTGTTTCTTATTTTTATTGCCGTAGACAACGTTCAAAAAATTCTTTCAAAAAACAGCAAAATTATCTCTATGGAAAACGCGGAGGAAGCTTTTTCTCTTGATTATGTAAATTCTTTTCTTGGATACGCGCCCGATGTGTATTATATTGTGCCGGACGGATATGAAAACGCTTCTGTTTTAGAAAAATTTTTTGGATATGACAATCGCGAATTTTTTTCCCATCTGGAACAAAAAGGATTTGTAATAATAAAAAATAGCGAAAGCAATTATCCGAATACTCTCTTCTCAATGCCAGCCACATTGAATATGGAGTATATGGATAAATTGATTGCAGATCCTTCCTTGGATTCTCTTTTAGTCCGAAAAAAAATTTTTGAGAAGAGCAATGTGTCTGATCTGTTTGAAAATTTTGGGTATCAATATGTTGCGATTGCCTCGGATAATACTTCATTCAGCGGGGATGAGGCGGATGTAAGATTCGGTCCGAATCTTCTTTTCCGCCTTTTTATCAAGCCTACAATTTTTGATCCGTTTTCGCGAAGGTTTAGAAGCCGCATATTAAACGCGTTTAATTCTTTTAATGAGGCCTCTGCGCTTTCAAGCCCTAAATTTGTGCTGGCGCATATCATAGCTCCGCACGATCCGTATGTGTTCGGTCCGAATGGTGAGCGTATTGGCATTAACACAGGAGCGGCGCATTCTGAAAATGACATGAAACTTTATTTAGGCCAGCTGAAATTTGTGAACAAGGAACTTGAGAGAGCCATAGATGTTATTCTTAAAAATTCTATTCGTCCGCCCATTATTATTATCCAGTCAGATCACGGCGTCTCTTTGCCCGATTCTTACGGAGCGGAAAATGTTCAAGATGCCCGCTTGAAAAATTTGAGCGCGTTTTTGCTTCCAAAAAAAGCGGAAAATCTTCCCAGTTCAAATATCAATACATTTAGATTTATTTTTGATTATTATTTTGGAACATCGTTCGGCTTGCTGGAAAACAAAAAAAAATAAGCGGCCTTTTCGTTAATAGAAAGTAATTAAACGCAAAAAATAAAAATCAGCAGATATGTCTTGGAAATTGCGGTGTTTGCGCGCGGAGCTGTTGTTATGATGTTTGAACTTGTCGGCTCAAGGACGTTTGGGCCATATTTTTTAGCCCCCATTTTTTTATTTATTTGACAAATTACTGCAATAAAAGTAATCTAAAATTGGTTCTTTGTGTATAAGGATATGCGATGCGAAAGGAAGCGCAATATGCGCCAAACAAGCGTAGGCAAAAAAACCGCGTCAAGAGTTTCAAAAATACAGAAAGAGAACGTGAACCGAGACTGCGTATCGGTTGAAGTGAGAATGTGTCGCTACTGTGGCTATGTGCCGCTAAAGACATTGACTCCGCCCGATGGCCGTTGTCCGAAATGCAATTACTTTAGTTGGGAGCAACTTATTGTGCCGCTCCGTATTTCCCCCTATATTGGCTAAAAGTTTATTCAGCCAAATCAAAAATTAGGCTCTGGCTTTTATGGCAGAGCTTTTTTATTTTATAAATATGCAGATGCCATGTATTTATAGCTTCTTTTTCTTTAACCGCAAGCGGAAATCTGAATTATTATTTTTTCTTATTTTTTTACACACCCTTTACACACCCTTATTGTGGTATAACAAATCAAAAATTATCGTCAATTAAAAACCACGATCGTGGTTTTTAATTGACGATAAATATTTGGGAACGTTGTTTTTAGCGGCAAATTTAGTTTATAATAAAAATATGGA
>Ga0075917_117_pt1 | contig 13504 bp, 7 predicted proteins | sample RifGroA2_FD_68336 | JGI IMG/M metagenome (GOLD analysis project Ga0075917, IMG submission 68336) | Parcubacteria bacterium GW2011_GWA2_38_27 | reverse complement strand
CTTACTCCGACCGAGCGAGGAATTATATCAAATATAATTACGAAGGGAGGGAGGAGTAAACGAAAACACATTTTCGCTTACTCCGACCGAGCGAGGAATGGCAGGTACTCATTTTTTAGATAGATTGTACATTCGTGATTGTCTGAAAAAAATACATAGCTTGGTTTTTCTTTTCCTTAAAAAATAATTTACAAAATATGAAAGAATGGTGTCAACTCTGATTTTTCAGAAACCAGAATTTACGCCATTTTTCATTATCGCGAAGCGACACAATAATTTTGATTTTTGAGATTTGAATTTTGATTTTGAGCGACGAGCGGAAATGAGGAACGATTGCTATTGACAATGACTTGCGTTCTGCTAAAATTCAAATTGATATGAGAAATAAATTATTATTTTTTGAAAAAGGAAGCGGTTAATCATCAAATATTTTGACTATCTGATTAGCTGATCGCTTCCCGGAAAGCGATTTTTTATTTGCTCCTCGCTTGCGTTCGGAGCTTACACAAAAAAATACAGAACGGAACACAAAGCTACACAGAAAAATATCTGTGTAAATCTGTTTTCAAATCTGTGTTAATCTGCGCCATAGCGACGAGCGGAAGCGAGGAGCGATGGGAAAGAACTTTGACAATTTAATAAGATATTTTGAATTACGAAATTCAAGGTATAAAACAAATAAACTTCATTCAAATTTCAAATTTTTGAATGAAGGGTTAATTTGTCTAGCTTTAAAATTTTAAGGCAGGTATTAATAGATTTGCCGCGAGGCAGATCTAAATTAAATTTACAGGCGAATGGTGGATGCCTTGGGATATCGAGGCGAAGAAGGGCGTGGCGTGACTGCGATAAGCTCCGGGGAGGTGTCTAGCAACCTTTGATCCGGAGATTTCCGAATGGGGAAACCCATCCCGATGAAAGTCGGGATACCCGGCCCGTTAAGGGCATAGGGAGCGAACCCGCTGAAGTGAAACATCTCAGTAAGCGGAGGAAAAGAAAAAAACGCTACGGCGCAAGCCGAAGCAATATTCCCTTAGTAGTGGCGAGCGAAAAGGGAATAGCCCAAACCTCATTATTTATAATGAGGGGTTGTAAGAGCACAGCTTCCCGCCCTCTAAGCCCGTGGAATATGTATTTACTTAATTTAAGGAATAAATCTTAAAAAAAGTAATTGCAGAATTCAACGAGCATAGAGGGCGGGAGGGAGAGCATTTAGGCAAGTTGGTTAGAAGAAATTTCCTGGAAAGGAATACCATAGAGGGTAATAGTCCCGTATTTTAAAATCAGTTTGCGCTCCTTGCTGTTTTTCTTGAGTACCGCAGAACACGAAAATTTTGCGGGAATCCGGCCGGACTAATCGGCCAAGGCTAAATACTACGATATCCCCGATAGTGAACTAGTACCGTGAGGGAAAGGTGAAAAGTAGGGAGGTGATCCCGATGAAATAGAACCTGAAACCATTTGCTTACAAGGAGTCATAGCCCCGCCCTCTAAGCGCGTGGAATATGTATTTACTTAATTTAAGGAATAAATCTTAAAAAAAGCAATTACAGAATTCGACGAGCATAGAGGGCGGGGTGGTGGCGTGCCTATTGAAGAATGAGCCAACGAGTTCTGACATTCAGCTAGTCTAAGCCCTTATGGGGCAGAGGCATAGCGAAAGCAAGCGTTAATAGCGCGTAGCCAATTTATTTGGCGGGCTGTGTGTCAGAGACCCGAAGCCAAAGCGAGCTTGCCATGGCCAGGGTGAATCCCGATGAAAATCGGGAGGAGGCCCGAACCCGTGAGTCGTTCAATGCTCTGGGATGAGCTGTGGTAAGAAGTGAAAAGCTAATCGAGCTTGGTAATAGCTGGTTCTCTCCGAAATATCCTATGGAATAGCGTTTCGCGTTTTTGCGGAGGTAGAGCACTAGATGGATTTTCGTGGTCTTTGACCAGATAATCCAACTAAACTCCGAATGCCGCAATATCAATCTCGTTAGAGATTTATCTTTAACGGGGTGAAGACGCGGGGCAGTAAGACTGTGGGGGCTAAGCTCCATGGTCGAGAGGGGAAGAGCCCAGATCTTCATCTAAGGTCCCTAAACCTGGACTAAGTGTATCTTAAGGAAGTGAAACCCCATTGATAGTTAGGAGGTTAGCTCAGAAGCAGCTATCCTTTAAAAAGTGCGTAATAGCTTACTAACTAAGGGATTTCGCGCCGGAGATTTACGGGACTAAAGTCCAGTACCGAAGATAAGATCCCGCCCTCTATGCTTTGTGTTCTATGGCAAAATAAAAATCAAATTAGTTATTCTTTAAAATTAGTTTAGTTTTAGAACATAAAGTTTAGAGGGCGGGAGGTAGGAGAGCATTTTTAGCGCAGAGAAGCTCCGCTGTGAAGCGGTGTGGAGCGCTAAGAAGAGAGAATGTTGGCATGAGTAACCACAATTCCGCTGAAAACGCGGAACACCGAAAACCCGAGGTTTCCTTGGCAATGACAATCAGCCAAGGGTTAGGCGGACCTAACCCGATCCCGAAAGGGCGTAGGGGATGGACAGCCGGTTAATATTCCGGCCCTTTCTCGTTGATTTTTTAAGAGCGACGCAATCAAAATTTCTAAGAAGATTATTGGATTTCTACCCAGCCCTCTAAGCGCGTGGAATTAGTATTATTTTAGTTCAAGATTAAAAATTTTGAGATAAATATTTACAAATTCGACGAGCATAGAGGGCTGGGGCCTTAGCGACAAGGTTGCCTGGAAAAACTCTTAAAGAGCTAAATCAGCGGGAAAACCGTACCGTAAACCGACACAGGTGGGTTGGCGTAAATGCGCCAAGGTGAACGGGCGAAAGCTCCTGAAGGAACTCGGCAAAAAAGTAGGCGTAACTTCGGAATATGCCTTGCCGCTCCTCACTTTTGTTCGGAGCTACGTTGGATTAACGCAGAACTATACGCCGAACACCGCTGAAATTTTCAGCGCGGTTTAGCGTAATATTCGGCGTCATTTTAGCGTAATAGCGACGAGCGGAAGCGAGGAGCGGTCGCAGCGAAAGTACCCCTGGCGACTGTTTATCAAAAACACAGGTCCCTGCTAACTCGCAAGAGGATGTATAGGGGCTGAAGCCTGACCAGTGCTGGAATGTTAATCCCGTCGGTTATCCGCTTCGTGCGGATAGCTAAATGGGTGAAGCACCAGTGAACGTCGGCAGTAACTATAACTGTCTAAAAGTAGCGTAATCCCTTGCCAGGTAAGTTCTGGCCCGCATGAAAGGCTTAACGACTTGGGGACTGTCTCCAGGAGCAACCCGGTGAAAATACAATAAGCGTGAAGACGCGCTTTACCTGCGGCTAGACGGAAAGACCCCGGGAGCTTTACTGTATCCAGATATTGAGTTTTGGAATTGGATGCGTAGCGTAGGTGGGAGGCTTTGAGTTCCGCTTTTCGGAGCGGAAGGAGCCGTCAATGAAACACCACTCTTCCAAGTCCTTAATCCTAATTTTGCTCCTCACTTGCGTTCGGAGTTTACACAAAAAAATACAGAACGGAACACAAAACTATACAGAAAAATATCTGTGTAAATCTGTTTTCAAATCTGTGTTAATCTGTGTCATAGCGACGAGCGGAAGCGAGGAGCGAAAAACAGTGTCTGGTGGTCAGTTTAAGTGGGGCACTTTTCTCCTAAAGAGTAATGGAGAAGTTCAAAGGTCGGCTAACTCCGGATGGAAATCGGAGTGGTCGCGTAAAGGCAAAAGCCGGCTTTACTGCGAGACGGATATGTCGAGCAGTTGGGAAACCAGGACTTAGTGAACCGACGGATTGTAATAGAAAATCCGAAGATTATCAGCCAAAAGTTACCCCGGGGATAGTCCCGCGCCTGAATTTGGTGACGGGATGTTGTCCAACCCATTCGTAAGAGTGGGAGTGCTCCAAAAAAATAAAATTTTTTTGGAGAGTACGGCTTATAACGGTGAACTATAAGCAGGTCTTCCTAATAAATTTAGGTTTTAAGCTTTTAGAATACCGTGGGAAGTCGGAAGGAAATATGATTTTTTATATTTTCCTTCTTGACCCCGTAACGACTTGTCCTATTTTTTTTAATTTAGAAATAAAAAAGAGGGACTTAGTAAGGGTTTAAACTTTGCTAACACGCCGTCGCCCGCATATAAAAATTTATATGCAGGATGAAGATATAGTCTATGCTTAAATAGCATGAACAGGCTAGTAGAGCCCGCGAGTCCATATCAACGGCTCTGTTCGGCACCTCGATGTCGGCTCAACGCATCCTGGGGGTGAAGCCGCTCCCAAGGGTTTGGCTGTTCGCCAATTAAAGCGTTACGCGAGCTGGGTTCAAACCGTCGTGAGACAGGTTGGTCCTTATCTACCGCAGGCGTTGAATCTTGAGGGGAGTTGATCCTAGTACGAGAGGACCGGATTGAACTGACCTCTGGTGTGCCAGCTGTTCCGCCAGGAGCATTGCTGGGTAGCTATGTCAGGAAGGGATAAGCGCTGAAAGCATCTAAGCGCGAAGCCTACCCCAAGATTAGGATTCATAGATTTCCCGCAGATTACGGGATTGATAGACTGCAGGCGCAAGCCCAGTAATGGGTTCAACCGAGCAGCACTAATAAATCATCATTTAACCCTGTCTTATCATTTTAGAGTTAGAACATTAATTAACCCTTCATTCAAGAATTTGTATTGTTTTTTATTATCGAGGTTTTCGTAAGGCGACTATACTGGGAGTGCTCCACCCGTTCCCATCCCGAACACGGAAGTGAAATCTCCTAAGGCCGATGATAGTGGGTTTTCCCGCGAAAGTAGGTAGTTGTCTTACGAAGCCCTTGACAAGATTTGAGGGGGGTGTATAATGTAATCGTACATTGACAATTAGGCCTATGGCCAGAAGGAGGTGGACCCTCGCGACGATTACTTTGAATCAAATGGCTCAAATTACTTCTAATCAACTGTTCGTGTGAACAGCTGAACCGACCGGAACGGAACATCGGAACAGTTGCGCGAAGCGCGACGGAAAGGAGCATCTCTATGATGAACACCAACAGATTCCATAAAATGAGTTGCACCATGCAGACCGCGGACATCGGCACGACGGCGACGATCACCTCGGGGTGACCGACCGGCCCAAGGACGCAGGGCACATCGTTCAATAATTGAACGAGAGTATATGCGTTCAAGACAACAGGCTCCCGAACTCAACAAGAGATCGGGGGCTTTTTTATTTCCTTAAAAAAGATTAAAATTAAAAAATAATTTTCTTACTTGCTATTGACAAGTTAGTTTGTTTTTTATTAGTATTAAATTAAAGACGGCGATGTGGTTCCCTGCGTAAGGGGAAGAGAGCGATACTCTCGGGGAGGTATGCCAAGCCTCAAAACCGCAGAGTGATAAGAAGGCTGTTGTTCGCCTCTCGTTTTCTTCCCTTTTTTGGGAAAGCTCTTTCTTTGTTCTTTAGTACCCCTTTTTCCACTCACACTGGTAAAAGGGCTGCGACGGGGGCGGTTTTCTGCGGAAAGCCGCCCTTATTTATTACTTTTAGTTACGAAATAGTAATGACTGCGGGAGCATATACCGGAATTATGGGCGCAAATGTAATGATTTTTACATTTCTATTCTATATATGGTAAATCCATTTAACAGCCAAATTGTTTTTCCGTCGTCTGAAATAATAAAGTCATTCAAATCGTTGAATTTTTCGCTTTGGAATTGCTTGAATATCGCGCCGGTTTTTTCAAGTATGATTAGGCGGTTATTGGGAGGGTCTAAAAAATAAAAGTAGGGGAGAGCGCTTTTCGTTTCAATCTTTATTATATTCTCTCCTTTCGGATAAATACTAAAGTTCACGGTTTCTTGCAGGTAGCCGCCGTAATAACGCGATATATTGTTTTCATTTAATATCCAAATTGAATTGTCAATTGCCATTGTTCCGTGATTTTGACAAGAATCAGTTTTATTTTTGACCCATTTTTGGGGCAACCCCCATTTTAGGTTTCCTAAATAGTGGTATTTTATTATTTCACATTTGTCATTAAAAAAGTAAAGATTTGAAGCGTAAGAGAAAAACAGCGGGAGTTCAGCGCCCGAATCTATAGCTTCTATTTTATTTTCTTGCCAGGAATTTTTTTCAAAAGAAAGAATTGTATCTGGTTCGGAAAAGAATAATAGCGAGCCGGAAAGATAGCTGGCAGATGTAATGTTTTTAGGCGCTTCCGATAAAACCCCGGAAGAGTTTTGCAAATTGTATTCGTAAAGATTCGGGGATAAGGGATTATAAAAATAAAAATTATCGTCAAATAATAAAAATTTTTCCGGCTTGAATCCGAGAATCTCTTCTTTTAATTCAAATAATGCTTCCGGCGCTTTTATTTTTTCCAATTTATTCGCCTTCAGAAGTTCTTGCTCGGCAATTTGCTTTAAATTGATTTCCGCCTGTTTGTCGGATTTTTCCTTTATCTGGTTTGTGGCCTTAAAAACAAAAGAACCTGCTAAAATAAGAAAAAAGAAAAGGGAAACAAAAATTAGTCCTCTTTTTGTGTCAGGTTTTCGGCGGAATTTTTCAATAAATTGAATAAACGATTTTAATGATAAGCCGGCCAGTTTTTTTTTGGAAAATAAATTTTTAAATTCTTTTACAGGATTAAATTTTTTAAGCTTAGTTTTCGCTTTTTTTGATATTTTATCAGGCAATTTATAGATATTATAGCTAAAAGACAAAATTTCTCCTTTCCAAAGGGAAATTGTTTTAATTATTTTTTGGATAAAAACGGATATTTTTTTAATTTTCGGCAAAGAAAACAACACCTCGGTTTTTTCAAAAATAACATTGCTTAAATGGATTTTCCCCGCGGACGGCTTTTTTTTCGCTATTATCAAAAAGCATAATCCGGATATTTTAGCTCCTTCTCCCTTGGAAAATAATTCAGCGGGAAATATCTCTTTTATTTTTTTGGAAGTTATTTCCTGGCAAAGCGCGATTTTGGTTAAAATATTTTGCGATTCAAAAAAACAAAATGTCTCTTTGGTAAGCGCCAATATAATATCGTTATCGGCGAGCCTGCCTGAAACAACATTGAAGAATATTCTCAAAGGATAAGGGTCTATTTCTTGGCTATCCAAGCCCTTTCCGATATCGTTTATTTGACCGCCTCTTATCAGAATTACTTTCAATTCTCCTGTTTTAGTGAAATTCAGCCCCATATCCTTTACACAGAGAGCGCAGAAATTAAGATTTCCAAGCCATTGAACATTGTCTTTCTTTAGCTCTTCGCCGAGATAGGAATTGGTTTTTTTAAGGCATTCTTTAAGCGCTTTTTCCGGCGACTTGAAAGAAATTTTATAATAATTTTTTTTGATTACGGCGTTTATCTGGTCTAAAAATTTATGGCTTCCGGGTAAACCGTTTTTAAGCTCTCCGACCGTGTATAAGGAACCGAGTTTCTTTTCATAAATATTTTCTGGTTCATAGATAAAACTGGCGAAGCTCCGCTCTTCTTTTAATTTAGGATTAAACCTCAAATCAAATATTTGCATAAGATATTTATTTATTATAGTATTTTTAAAATAGGCGGGCAATCAGTGGATAAACCATATCATTAAGCGCGCATAGCTCAGCGGCAGAGCATTGCATTCACATTGCAGGGGTCGTAGGTTCGAATCCTACTGCGCGCACCAAGATTAAACTTTCCGATTTTTGCCCGACCGATTCGGCCGCGCGAAGCGCGGAAAGGTATGGAAACATCGGCTCGCCGCGCACGGCGCGGCTCGCCAAGCGCAGGTTCGAAATCCCTTGCGATTTTAAGTATTTGCTTTGCCCAAATACAATGTTCAACATAAATTTTCCTTGCGGCGTACTTTCAAACCATAGCGTTGGAAACTTCAAGCTCGCAAGTTTTCCGGTGTCCAAAAGATAAATGATACGCCCGCCGTCCACAGAATTGCGCGCCAATCTGTCCGCGTGCCAAGCCAAAATTCCGTTCGCCTCGCCGTCCTCAATTCTTTTCAACATCTCACCGAATATCGGACGGCCCGGAATTTTGGCTGATTGCTTTTCAATAAAGACATCGGTGATGTTCAAGTTTTCCTGTTTGGCAAAGGCGCGCAATTCCGCGATCTGGTCTTCAATCGAGCGCATTTGTTTATCTTCCACATCTGTGGACTTGCGGGCGTAAAGGAAAAATTTATGTTGTTCCATATTAATAGTTTTATTGGGCAAAGCAAATACTTAAAATCGCAAGGGATTTCGAACCTGCGCTTGGCGAGCCGCGCTGTGCGCGGCGAGCCGATGTTTCCATACCTTTCCGCGCTTCGCGCGGCCGAATCGGTCGGGCAAAAATCGGAAAGTTTAATCTTGGTGCAATTATATGACAAAGTCCGAACCTATTTTGAACGAAACTAACTAAGGAAGCCGCCCCGGGGGCTGGCCTCTGTTTGATTTCGCTCGGACGGCTCGGCATTCCTCCCCCCAACCCCCTCCTGCCGAGCCGTCCTCGCATTGGCGGCGGCGTTTATTTCTTTTCTTGCCCTTGCCCCACGCCACCCATGCGCGGGCAAGATTATTGAACTCCCTTTAGATATACCCATATAGAAAGATTATTCTATATAGAACAATTTTGCAATAGTTGATACAATACTATTGTAGATAAAATGTGGATAACAATATGTCTGATATTTCCAATAAATTCGCCAAAAAAGTAAAGGAAATAAGGTTGAGGAAAAAGATGTCGCAAGGCGACCTAGCAAAAATTTTGGGCGTTCACCCAACCTATATTTCCGGCATAGAGCGCGGGGTTAGGAACATGGCATTGAAAAACATTGAGAAGTTGGCAAACGCGCTCGGTGTTTCCGTCAATGATTTGTTGAAATAAAACTATGGCTAATAATCACAAATACGATAAATATACGCGCGAGGAGTTGGTGGACGAACTGGAAACTTTGAAAAAAAAGAAGTACGGCCTCGTTTGGGACAAAAAGAACTCACAGGAAGTTTTGGACGCTTTTGTGAATTGGGAAAATGTGCCGGAAAATTTTGCTCCAAAACAATTTCCGGTTTTGAAAGAGATTAAAAACAAGGAAATTGAAACAGATAAAGATAAACCGGTGAATCTCTTAATTGAGGGCGACAATTATCATTCCCTCGCTGTTTTGAATTTCACTCATCAAAACAAAATTGATGTTATCTATATTGATCCGCCATATAACACCGGAAAAGAAGATTTTATATTTAATGATAAATTTGTAGATTTTGAAGATCCTTACCGTCATAGTAAATGGCTTTCGTTTATGGATAAGCGATTGCGGTTAGCGAAAAATCTACTTAAAGAAACGGGCGTTATCTTCATAAGCATTGATGACAATGAGGTATCGCAGTTGAAATTACTTTGCGACGAGATTTTTTCGGAAAAGAATTTCGTGCAAAATTTCATGTGGTTGCATGGCAAAGGCAAAAAAGACAGGTGGAGCCGGACTTTGCAACAATATATTCTATGCTATGCAAAAAATAAGAATAAATTGCCATCGTGGTCCATTTTAAGCTACGCGAATTATAAATTTGAAAATCCTGATAATGATAAGAGAGGCGGTTGGTTTTCGGGTAGTGTTTCTTTTTCCGAAGAACGCTCGAATAAACAACATCCAAATTATTTTGAAATAAAATCTCCCTCGGGAATTGTTTGGAAGAGACAATGGCAAAGATCGAAGGATGAAATGGAAGATTTATTGAAAGAAAAGAAAATATTTTTTGGCTTGCCGCCAAAGTATGACGCAGTACCCAGAATTAAGATTTTTCCTGATGATATAGATGAGCAAATCCCCCCAAACATTATTGATGGTGTTGAATCAACGCGAGAAGCGCAGAAAAAACTAGACGAAATGTTTGGTAAAAAAGTTTTTGATTATCCCAAACCTGTTTCGCTGATGAAACGCCTCATAAAAATTTCGTCAAAAGACGACGCTCTCATTCTTGATTATATGGCTGGTTCGGGCACAACTGGCCATGCCGTTTTGGAAATAAATAAGGAAGAATCTGGGAACAGAAAATTTATTCTTTGCACAAACAATGAGAATAATATCGCGACAAATGTTTGCTACCCAAGAATTGAAAAGGTTATCAATGGCTATAAAGACAGCAAGGGGAAAGATTTTAAGGGTTTTGGCGGAAACTTAAAATACTTCAAAACGGATTTTGTCGGCTCTGATTCAACAGACAAGAACAAGCGAGATTTGGTGAACAAGTCCGCCGAAATGATTTGTATTAAAGAAGACATTTTTGATTTGGTCGCGGATAAAGGATTTGACTACAAAATTTATCAAAAGGGCAAAAAGTTTTTAGGAGTTATTTTTGACAATGACTCGATAGCGGAATTTAAGAAAGAAGCAGAAAAGCACAAAGGCAATTTTGTCGTTTATTGTTTTTCCTACACCGAAGCCACGCCGGAGAAAGAATTTAAGGGCCTCAAAAATAAATATGTTTTGAAGCCAATACCGGCAATCATTCTCAAGATTTATATTGAGATTTTCAAGAAATAGTTATTATGGAAAATTTAGAATTAAAAGTTTATCAGGACGAGAAAGTTGAGGAATTGAAAAACAAAGTCAATGAGCTTTTGGAGTTGGACGGAAATAAGCTTTGTATTTTTGAGGCCCCGACTGGCTCCGGCAAAACAATAATGGTCGGGGAGTTTTTGAAACGGCTCGTCAATCCGCTTGACCGCGAGGACGGCAAACAATTTTCGTTCATTTGGATTTCTGTGCGGGATTTGCATAACCAAAGCAAAAAATCATTGCAGAAAAATTTTGAAAACGATTTCCGATATTCCTATTTTGAGGATTTACAAAACAATGTTATCGGAAAGAACGAAATTTTGTTTTTGAACTGGGAGAAAATTTACAATGTAGACCGGGTTTATATCCGCGACAATGAACGCGGCAAAAATATTTCCAGTATCGTAGAGAACACGAAACAGGCAGGGCGGGAAATTATTTTGGTTATTGACGAAAGTCATCACACGAATTTAGGCCCGAACGCGACAAGGGTGCGCGCGGACATCGCCGCCAAGATAACGCTAGAAGTTTCCGCCACTCCGGTATTTCGCGACCCCGACGGCCATGTCAAAGTTCATTTTGAGAAAGTCGTAGCCGAGGGAATGATTAAAAAAGAGGTTGCCATCAATCCGGAGTTTCAAAAATTCAAAGTGAATGGCAAGAGTAGCCGAGAGATGGTTATTGACGCGGCCATAGCGAAGCGAAACGAGCTTTTGGAGGCCTACAAGGCCGAGGGAAGCGATATAAACCCTCTTTTGCTTATCCAACTGCCAAACCTGCAAAAAGGCATTAACGACTTGGACAAAGATGTTTTAGTAGATGTGCAAAAAATACTCAAAAAGAAATATGACATCACCGAGGACAATGATCGCGTAGCGATTTGGCTTGCGGACAATAAAACGCCAAACTTGGTAAATATCGAAAAATCCACAAACGAGGTTGAGGTTTTAATTTTTAAGCAAGCAATCGCGCTTGGCTGGGATTGTCCGCGCGCGCAAATACTCGTTATTTTTCGAGAAACCGAGAGCAGGGTATTTTTACTGCAAACAGTTGGACGCATTATGCGTATGCCGGAATTTCATCACTACGATAACCATGCGGAATTAAACAAGGCCTATGTTTTTACAAATATCGGTGTAAACGAAATTAAACTCGGAGACGAAATTGCGAAAGAATACTTTACTATTCAGGAAGCAAAACGAAACGATAGGGTCTATAAGGATTTAGATTTGCCATCAATCCATTTCAAACGACAACGCGAAAAAACGAGGTTGTCCGGCGAATTTTCCAAGATTTTTATGGACATCGCCGAAACGATAGATTTGAAAGGTAAATTGAACACAAAGAAAACGGAAATTTCAAAAGAGATAATCGTTGACGGCAAAATAATTAACATAGACAAAGCGAGAGAAATTGAACACTCAATAATGAATTATCACTCACCCGATATGGAGATACAGGCGTATTATGATTTGTTTTGCAAGGCAAGCACCGGAGAATTTGCGCCGTTTGATTCAATGGATCGCATAAAAAGCGCGCTCAATAAATTTTTTGTGCGAGTGATGGGTTTTGAAAATGACGACCCCGCTTTTTACAAAGTCATATTGAATCCTGACAATGTTGGCAAAGTAAGCGAAGCATTGGCGTTGGCTAGAGAAGAATATAAACGCACAGTGGTTGTAAAAGACGAGGAACGAGAAATGGAGAGTATGGTTTGGAATGTTCCGAAAGTTATCAGCTACAACAGCAAGTATAAGACAAAAAGTTATCAAAGATCGGTGATGATACCTTTTTACTCAAAATTTCAGCAGGACAATCAACAGGCCTTGTTTGATAGCAAAACAGAGGCAGATTTTATTGACTATATTGATAAAGCGAAAGAGGTGGAATGGTGGTTTAAGAACGGACAAGGTGAAGTTAATTATTTTGCCGTTCCTTATGTTGATAAATTCGGAAAGAAGGCGGCGTTCTATGTTGATTTCATTATCCGGTTGAAAAACGACGATGTGTGGTTGTTAGATACCAAAAAAGGCCAAACAGCCGAAGGGGCAAAAGAACGCGCAGAAGGATTGGCAAAATATATCAAAGAGCAAAAGAAAAAAAGTAAAAAGATATTTGGCGGCATTGTCGTTGATGTTGATGGACAATGGCGGTATAATGACAATGAAACTTACGAATACAATCCGAACGAATTGAAGAATTGGAAATTTTTGGATTTGAAATAAACGCCGCCGCCAATGCGAGGACGGCTCGGCAGGAGGGGGTTGGGGGGAGGAATGCCACTTTTCTTTGGTGTGGCGAGCGTTAGCGAGCGGCGGCGGGGCGGCTTCCTTAGTTAGTTTCGTTCAAAATAGGTTCGGACTTTGTCATATAATTGCACATGTATCGTAATTAAAAAAACAACCAATTATGGTTGTCCGCTTAAAACTGCATAAAATTAAAAAGTCATAGTTCTAATTTTATTCCCACTTTTTCAGCGATTTGAATAACCCACTTTTCTAACCTATCTACCTTGTGGGATAGCATAACCATTTTTTGAAAATAGGTGTCAGCTTTTTGAGCGTAAGCGTCAACAGATGTTTGAAGATCACGAAAATCTTCCTTAGTAGAAAGGTTTTTTATGGCCTCTTTTAAGTCTTCTTTAGTTGCAAAAATTTCAAATAATTTGTCAAATTTTTCATCCACTTTTTCAAATCTTTCATTGATTTCTTCCTTCTTCGCTGTTTCTTGAAATTTTTTATCCAGATATTCAATTAGTTCGCTGAAATCTCCGTTCATATTTGCATTGTAGTTTATTGAGAATAGATGTCAATTCCAGTTTTTGGAGATTGCGCCGAGTTCGCTATCAATCCATATTCTATTGAATTGCGAAATGCCAAATAAAAAAAGAATTTCTTGGTCTTTTCTCCAAATTTCAGCTGCAAATTTGCTATAATTACGAAGGGAGGGAGGAGTAAACGAAAACAC
>Ga0075917_107_pt1 | contig 33170 bp, 37 predicted proteins | sample RifGroA2_FD_68336 | JGI IMG/M metagenome (GOLD analysis project Ga0075917, IMG submission 68336) | Parcubacteria bacterium GW2011_GWA2_38_27 | reverse complement strand
GCTCAAGCTGTTTCTCATCAGACAGCTGATGTGCCATTTTCAAATTTAAAATTTGAAATCGCTAAAATTTTAGAGAAAGAAGGATTTATCGCAAAAGCGGAAAAGAAAGGAAAGAAAAATAAAAAAGTTATTGAAGTTATTTTAAGATATAATAAGGGCGATGGTTTTAGCAGAGCGAATCCTGCGATAGAGACGATTAATAGAGTTTCAAGGCCAGGCCAAAGAATATATATCCATTATAAAGATACCAAGAGAATTCGCGATGGATTCGGAATAGCGATAATTTCCACCTCAAAGGGATTGATGACTAACAAAGAGGCAAGAAAGCAAAAAACCGGAGGAGAAGTGATATGCGAAGTTTGGTAAGTTTGGATTGCCGCTGATTAAATAGCGGATTACCGCGGATAGTTATCAGCGGTCATCTGCTATTATCAGCGTAAATCCGTACAAAAAAATGTCAAGAATAGGAAAAAAACCAATTTTAATACCAGATGGAGTGGATGTGAAAATCGGAGGGAGTATGGTTGCGGTCAAGGGTCCCAAAGGAGAACTTCAAAGAGAAGTCCTGCCTGAAATTAAGGTTGAAATAGAGGGCAAAGAAATTAAAATCTCTCCGCAAAAAGAAACCAAAAAAACAGGAGCATTTTGGGGTTTGACCAGAGCTTTAATTTTTAATATGGTTAAGGGTGTGAAAGACGGATTTGAAAAGAAATTGCAAATAGAAGGAGTTGGTTATAAAGCGAATTTAGAGGGAGAAAATTTGGTTTTGCAAGTCGGATTTTCCCATCCCGTAAAGATAGACAAAGATGGGGGTATAAAATTTACAGTGGAGAAAAACATTATCACTATTTCGGGTCCGGACAAAGAGCTGGTTGGACAGGTTAGCGCGAAAATAAGAAAAATTCGACCGCCTGAACCATATAAAGGAAAAGGTATAAGATATTTAGGCGAAGTGGTGGCTAGAAAAGCAGGTAAGAAAGTCATTGCTTCGGGCGGAGCTTAGTTTTTGGGTGCGCACATGTGTGCCTACCAGGTAGGCACACAGGCAGGCAGGCAGGCAGGCACTATTAAATTTAAAAATCAAAATCAAAATCAAAAGTTGTTGCTAATACATAGGCTAATATATTATGTTGGAAAAACAAGAAAAAAGGCATAGACGCCATAAGAAGGTAAGAGCAAAAATTTCAGGAACAAAAGAGATTCCCAGGTTTTGCGTTTTCAGGTCAGCGAAACATATTTACGGACAGCTCATTGATGATGAAAAAGGAAAGACAATTTTGAACGTTAATGATTTGAATATCAAAAACTCAAAACTCAAAACTCAAAACTCAAAACCACAACTTAAAACATTAAAACTGAACGAAACAGAAACGACCATTAGGACAGGAAAGGTTGAGGTGGCATTCAGAGTTGGAGAGCTAATCGCAGAAAAGGCGATTGAGAATAAAATCGAAAAAGTGGTTTTTGACAGAGGAGGGTATAAATACCATGGAAGAGTGAGGGCTATGGCAGAAGGAGCGCGCGAGGGCGGTTTGAGGTTCTAAATTTAATTATCTAATATTTAATAAAAATTAAAAAATAGTTATTGGAAAATAGAAATCTAAACCTGTTGCGTGATAATTTTCGTTGCGAAAATTAAATATTTGATGGCGAAAATTTGATAGAATGAGGAGGNGATTTCCAATTTCTATTTTCTATTACCAATTTCCAATTTCTATCAACCTATTTCCATTATTATGGCTTATCAAGGAGGACAATCAAGAACAAGAAGAGGGGGCCCTAAAGGGTTTGATAAAAAAGATGAATTTGATTCAAAGCTTTTGGATTTGTCTAGGGTTGAGAGGATGAGAGCGGGCGGGAGGCGGTTGCGGTTTAGAGCCGCTATTGTTGTTGGAGATAAAATGGGCAAAGTGGGATTTGGAGAGGCAAAAGGGAAAGATGTCGCGCAAGCGATAGAAAAAGCTACGCGAGTTGCTAAAAAAGATCTGTTTTTAGTTCCGATGGTGGATGAAACAATTTCCCATACGGTTGAAGCGAAATTCGGAGCGGCTAAAATTTTAATGAAGCCCCAGAAAAAAGGCAGAGGATTGGTGGCGGGAGGAACAATAAGAATTATTTGCAATTTAGCTGGCATAAAAAATATTTCTTCAAAAATGCTCGGCAGGACAGGAAACAAAATAAACAGCGCAAAAGCAGTAATACAAGCGTTAAAAAAACTCAAAACTCAAAACTCAAAAGTCAAAACCACAGTTCAAAATCCAAAAATTTAAAACTATTTTCTCCCCCACTCTTCCTCCCCTCCGATGACCATCAGAGGGGAGGAGTTGAGGAGGAGGGGGTAAGTTTTGAGCTTTAAGGTTGTAGTTTTGAGTTTTGAACTTTGAGTTTAATATAATGCAAATTCACCAGTTAAGGCCAATTCATAAACCGACCAGAACAATGAGGATAGGCCGTGGCGGCAAAAGAGGGACATATTCTGGCAAGGGAATAAAAGGACAGACTTCAAGGGCTGGCCGTAATTTTGAGCCGCTTATTAGGGGGCTTATTAAAAAATATCCGAAATTAAGGGGCTATAGGGCTATAAGGAAAATGAATGATTTGGCTATTGTGAATATAGGGGTTATAAATAAAAATTTTAAGCCAAAGGAAATCGTGAATCCTGAGACACTAATCGCGAAAAAAATAATCCGCAGAATAGGGGGGAAAACGGCTAAAGTTAAAATTTTAGGGGGAGGAGAAATAAAGAAATCATTGAATATCAGAGGTTGCGAAGTGTCAGAATCAGCCAAAAGAAAAATAGAAAAAGCGGGCGGTTATGTGAAGCAAATGGACATAAATTAGAAACGAATTTTCACAAATCACGAATTCGTGATTTGTGAAAATTCGTTAATAAATTCGTGTTTATCCGTTCCAAAAAGTATGTGGTATCAAAGAATTATACAGGTTTCTAAAATTTCTGATTTGCGGAACAAAATTATTTTTGTGCTGGGTGTTTTTGCAATTTTTCGGCTGATGGCGAATATCCCAATGCCCGGCGTGAATGCGGAAAATTTAAAGAATTTTTTTAATCAATTCCAAATGTTCGGTCTTTTAAATGTTTTTACAGGAGGCGCTTTGGATAAGCTTTCAATAGTAATGTTGGGGCTTGGCCCTTATATCACAGCTGTAATTATTCTCCAATTGCTTACAATGATTTTTCCTCAATTGGAGAAGATATATAAAGAAGAAGGCGAAGCAGGCCGTCAGAAATTTAACCAATATGGGAGATATCTCACTATTCCTTTGGCTTTTTTCCAGGGCTACGCTATGCTTGTTTTTTTCCAGCGGCAGGGAGCTATTTCCCAACTTTCTCCTGTCCAGCTTTTTTCCAGTCTTGCGACCATAACAGCAGGTAGCTTATTGTTAATGTGGCTTGGAGAATTGATTACAGAAAAAGGAATCGGAAATGGTGTTTCTCTTATGATATTCGCAGGCATTATAGCTGATTTTCCATCCAGTTTAGGGCAGATAGCTATAAGCTGGGATGCCGCGAGGATTCCTTCTTTTTTGCTTTTTTTTGTTTTGTCTTTGGTTATAATTGCCACAGTGGTCCTGCTTAACGAATCAAGGAGAAATATCCCTGTTTCTTACGCCAAAAGAGTGAGGGGGAATAAAATATACGGCGGAGCGTCAACTTATTTGCCAATGAATATAAATCCGGCTGGAGTGATTCCGATAATTTTCGCTTTGTCTATTTTGATATTTCCGGTGATGATTGCCAATTTTTTGGGAGGAGCGGGGGGAACTGTCGGCGCTGTTTCTCAGAGCGTTGCTAATTTTTTGCAAGAGGGCTGGATTAAAGAAGCGATTTATTTCTTTTTAGTTGTAATCTTTACTTATTTTTATACAGCCGTCACCTTTAACCCGAAATCAATTTCGGAAAATCTGCAGAAGACAGGAGGTTTTATTCCGGGAATCAGGCCCGGGGATTCAACGGCTAAATTTATCAGCTATATCCTGAATAGGATTTTGCTTATCGGCGCTTTATTTTTGGGCGCCATAGCCATAATGCCTTCCATTGTCGGAGCTCTTACCGGAATGACAAATGTTTTCAGTTTTTTCATCGGCGGAACATCTTTAATTATCGTTGTTTCCGTGGTTTTGGAGACAATGAAACAAATTAATTCTCAGTTGCAAATGCGCGACTATGAAAAATTTTAACGAACCTTTAATTATTATTTTATTAGGTAAATCAGGGTCTGGCAAAGGAACGCAGGCAGAACTTTTAGGCGATAAATTCGGATTGGAATATATTGGTAGCGGCGACTTGCTGAGGGTGAGGAGCAAGAAAGAAGATTTTATCGGAAAGAGAATTGCGGATATATTAGCAAAAGGCGAGTTGATTCCCACGCCTGCGATTTTGAAGCTTTGGCTTGATAGGGTTGAAGAAATAAAAAACAAAGATGGTTTCAAAGGCGTTGTGATGGATGGAAATCCGCGCAAGATTTTAGAGGCGTATTTAATAGACGAGGCGTTGGAATGGTACGGATGGAATAAAAATGTGAAAGTTATTTCAGTGGATATATCGGACAAAGAGGCGATTTGGCGGTTGACGAAAAGAAGAGTTTGCGTTGCTTGCAAAGAGATCATTCCTTTTGCGGGCAAATTTAAGGATATTGAAAAATGCCCGAAGTGCGGAGGGGAATTAATTCAAAGAAATGACGACACTGTTGAGTCCGCTAAAAATCGTCTGGCTTGGTTCAAAAAAGATGTCCAGCCAATTATTAATTATTATAGGAAAACAGGGCGGCTGATAAGAGTTAATGGAGAGGGCCTGATAGAAGATATTTTTAAGAATATTTTAGAGGCAATAAACTAAGTTCCCATATGGAGGTAGAGCCAGCTAATAAAATTATTTTTATAGTAGGTATGGCTGGGGCGGGGAAGAGTATTGTTTCAGATGAATTGGCAAGGCATGGCTTTGCCTTTTTAAGATTAGGCCAGATTACGCTTGATAAAGTAAAAAAACTGGGCTTGGCGTTGACAGAAGAAAATGAAAGACAGATAAGGGAGGGATTTAGAAAAGAATATGGAATGGGGGCGTTCGCTATTTTGAATATCCCGAAATTTGATGAACTGCTTAAAAGATCAAATGTTGTGGGAGACGGACTTTACAGCTGGTCTGAGTATAAAATCTTAAAAGAAAAATACAAAGAAGCGATGAGCGTTATCGCGGTCTACGCTCCGTCGGAATTAAGATATAAAAGGTTAAGCGGAAGAAAGCTTAAAAAAAATGATTCAAAAATGCGTTCCAGGCCCTTTACTGTGGAAGAGGCAAAAGCTCGCGATTGCGCTGAAATTGAAAATATAGAAAAAGGAGGGCCAATCGCAATGGCTGATTTCACGATTATAAATACCGGAACCGTAGACGAACTGAAACAAAATTTAGCCAGAATTTTAGACCAGACAATGTAAGTGTTCCTTAAAGATTTTTCAAAAGAAAAAACCCACTTTGAGCTACCAAGCTTGGTAGTTCAAAGTGGGTTCTGGCGAAGAGAGTTGGGACGAGACGGTGACACCTACTTAGAGCGTGTAGACATCAACTCTTTTTTTGGAGCGGGCCATTCCGCCGAGGATTGAGAAAACATTTGCCCCTCCCAACTGGCCGAACACACCCGCACCCATGAGAACGATGGCGATGGTCTCGTCGTTGGGAACATCGAGCGAGTCCAGACACTTTGTGACGGTCTCGGCTGTTTTTTCCCAACCGTCGTTGCCGAGTGAGTGGCAAACGAGGGCGTGGAAGATTTTGTTTGTTCCCTTCTTACTGATCACATCGCCGAGCTTCTTCGGGCCTGTATTGGCCAGTTTGGGCCAGTGGCGGGAAACGGATCCCGCAAATCCAGCGTCGTTGAAGCCCTCGGTGTTCACGGCGAAGGCAATGTGTTTGTTCGATGTTTTGAATACATCACCGTAAGTGGTATTCACTATCATTTTGCGCCTCTTTCTGGGCTTTTATGAGCCCCTGACAAAGAACCGTTGAGTTAGTTTTCTACGATATTAGCACATTAATATATTACTAATAATTTGTCAATAGTTTGTTAGAAAAATCCGCGATCGCTGATTTTCTTGACCGACATACAATTTGAGAAAAAATTGATAACTATAAAAACAAGCGAAGAAATTGAAATAATGCGGGAAGCCGGGAAGATTTTAGCTGGCATTATGGCTGAAGTTTCCGCTAAAATAAAGCCCGGCATTGCCACAGAATATCTGGAAGAAGCGGCGCTGGCGCTTATTTCCAAACACAAAGCCAAGCCATCTTTTAAGGGCTATAAAGGCGGAGCTGGTTTGGCTGGAAAGCTGTTTCCGTCCGCTTTGTGTGTTTCAATAAATGAGGAGCTTGTGCATTGCGTGCCATCGGAAAGGGTATTAAAAGAAGGCGATATTGTTTCCCTGGATTTGGGGATTTTTTATAACGGCTTTCACAGCGATATGGCGATAACTGTTCTAGTTGGCAAGGTTTCCCTTGAAGCCCAGCGTCTGATTGTGGCGACTAAAAAGGCGTTGAAAAGAGGAATAAGCAAGGCAATGGTTGGCAATACTTTCGGAGACATCGCCAATGCCGTTCAGAGGCATATTGAGGGCCAAGGATTTACTGTTATAAAAGAGTTTTGCGGACACGGGATTGGCAGAAATTTACACGAAGAACCCCAAATACCAAATTACGGAAAAAGGGGTGAGGGCGAACGGATAAAAGAGGGAATGGTTTTTTGCTTAGAGCCAATGGCTGCAATAGGGGACTGGAAAACCAAAAAAGCCAAAGACGATTTTGGCTTTCAAATGGCGGACAACTCCCTTTGCGCTCATTTTGAACACACCATCGCCATCACTAAAATCGGTTTTCATATCTTAACAGAGTTGTAGATAAATACGCGCGCAGTTTCAATGGATGAATCCTATTTGAATTTCACCTGTTGAAGCTTTTTTTATTGTTTATTTTATTTTTTTATTAGTTTTTTATTTTTTAACCCGTTTTCCGCTTTCGCTTTTTTTATCGTCAATTAAAAACCACGATCGTGGTTTTTAATTGACGATAATTTTTGATTTACTATACTATAATAATGGTGTGTGAAAAATAACGAAAAATAATATTAAATAATAATAAATAGAAAAAGCAATAAAAATATATGAGGAATCTTTCTCCAACTAAACAAAAAATATTATTGCTATTGTCGGCTGGTTTGGGTTTATATTTTTCTTCTTACGCGCCCCAAAGACAGTGGAGGATGTTAAAAAGCGCTTCTATAGAATGGAAAAAAATAAACGAAGGGGAGCTAAGGAAAAGTATAAACGAACTTTATCAGACAAAACTAATTAAAAAAGAGGAAAACGCAGATGGTTCCATAACAATAATTCTTACGGAGAAAGGAAAAAACAGAGCTCTTACTTATGATTTTGACAATATAAAAATAGATAAACAAAATTGGGATGGAAAGTGGAGGTTGGTTATATTTGATGTTCCAGAATATAAAAGAAGCGGAAGAGATGACTTAAGGGAAAAATTAAAAGAATTGGGTTTTTATGAGCTACAGAAGAGTGTTTGGATTTGTCCTTATAATTGCAAGAACCAAATAGATTTTATAATAGAACTTTTTGGGTTAAGAGAATATGTGAGATTTGCGGTTGTTGATTCAATAGACAATGAATTACATTTAAAAAAGATATTTAATCTTTTATAGATATAGAAAATGTTTGGTTGATATTTATCGTCAATTAAAAACCACGATCGTGGTTTTTAATTGACGATAAACTAATGGTTATGTTTTTGTGTTTGTTGCCTTGAATGTTTATTTCTTGTATAATAAAAAAAGAATTCAGATTAACTATAAACTAAAAATTACTAACCAAGAACTATCCTGATTTTTCCGCGGAGGAAAAGATTGAGGTCAGATAGATTGCGACTTTTGTCAGAGATACTCGGTTTCGCCACAGCGAAATCAGGACTAAATAATATGTATTTGTCTATTATTATTCCGGCATATAATGAGGAAAAAAGAATAGCCAGAACTTTGAAGGATATAGATGAGTATTTGAAAACGAAAACATACGATTATGAAATTATTGTTGTAAGCGATGGCTCAAGAGACAAGACGGCTGATATTGTAAAAGGGCTACAAGCGGAGGTGGCGAATTTGAGGTTGATAGACAATAAAGAAAATCATGGAAAAGGTTTTGTAGTTAGGCAGGGTTTGTTGGATGCAAAAGGGGATTACAGATTGTTCACTGACGCTGATAATTCTACCGCGATAGACCAAGCGGAAGAACTTCTACCCTATTTTGAACAGGGCTACGATGTCGTCATTGGCTCAAGAGATATAAAAGGCGCTGTTTTAGCAAATCCCCAGCCGTGGCATAGGAGAATGCTGGGCGAGATTTTTAATTTATTCGTCCAAATTATCGTCGGGCTTTGGGGAATTTGGGACAGCCAGTGCGGATTTAAAATTATTACGGCTAACGCGGCTCAGGATATTTTATCGCGATGCAAAATTGACCGCTGGGCTTTTGACCCGGAGATTTTGATTATCGCTAAAAAATTGGGCTATAAAATTAAAGAAGCGCCGGTTGTCTGGGCTAATGACATTGAAAGCAAAGTGAAATTTAAAGGAATGGTGAAAATGGGATTAGATCTGTTAAAAATAAGGTGGAATCTTATAACAAAAAAATATGGCTAAAGTTCCAAAAAATTTAAAATTTCCATCAGAGCTGAGGTTGGATCTTGTAAGCCAGGATTGGGTGGTTATCGCTACGGGCAGGGCAAGAAGACCTGAAACATTTAAGCAAGAGAAAAAAGTTCTCCAGGGCGCATTTGAAGAAAACTGTCCGTTTTGCCAGATTCAGGGTCAGGAGAATCCGGCGCTTATTTTTGTTAGAGGTAGATATTTTCCTTTTAAGAGCTGGCAGGAGATTCCTGAAAATTGGACATTAATGGTAATTCCGAATAAATATCCCGCATTTTTGCCGAGCCCTGACTTAAATGAAACAGAAGAAGGCGGGATATATAAAAAAATGAATGCGGTTGGATTCCATGAAGTGGTTATCACCCGGGACCACAGAAAACAAATGGCGCTGTTTTCATTGGGGGAAATAAAAGAAGTTTTTGACGCTTATCAGGAAAGATATTTATGCTTGATGAAGGAAAAATTCGTAAATCATATTTCTATTTTCCATAATCACGGCAGAGAAGTGGGGGCGTCTATCGCCCATCCTCATTCCCAGATAATAACAACCCCGCTTATTGATGTTGATTTAAGGGGGTCAATTCTAAGGGCCAAAGAATATTTTGAAAAAGAAAAAGATTGCATTTATTGCCGGATGAACAGCTGGGAAATTAAAAATAGGGAAAGAGTTGTTTTTGAAAATAAAGAATTTATGGCGGTCTGTCCCTTTGCTTCAAAAATGGCGTTTCAGGTTATCATTTCCCCCAAAAAACATCTTTCCATGTTTGAGGAGATAACGGAAGAGGAAAAATTACAGTTAGCCGAGGCATTTCAAATAATCTTGGGGAAGATTTACAAAGGACTGAACGACCCGCCATACAATTTTTATCTCCACAGCGCGCCTTGCGACGGCAAAGACCACAGTTATTATCATTGGCACTGGACTATTTTGCCCAAGACATCAATTTGGGCTGGTTTTGAGATAGGCGCCAGAATGGAAATTTCCACTATTGAGCCGGAGAGAGCGGCAGAGTATTTAAGAGAGCAATAAGTTGTGTGCCTACTTGTGTGCCTATCTGGTAGGCACACAAGTAATAATTTAGCAAGAAGTATGAAAAATTTAATTGTAGCCAATTGGAAGTGCAACCCAACAACATTAAAGGAGGCGAAACAGCTTTTTGATTCAATAAAAAAAAGCGCGAAAAATATTAAAAAATCAGAGGTGGTTCTGTGTCCGCCTTTTGTATTTCTAAAGGAGTTGAGCTTTTTTAAAAAAGGGAGCTTAGTTTTTTTTAAATTAGGGGCTCAAAATTGTTTTTGGGAAAAATTTGGCGCTTATACCGGCGAGATATCTTTGCCAATGCTTCGGGATTTGGGCTGCGAATATGTTATTGTGGGCCATTCGGAAAGGCGAAAATATTTTGGCGAGACAAATGAAATTGTAAATAAAAAATTAAAGGCGATAATTGACGCAAAACTAACAGCTATTTTATGTGTAGGCGAAACGCAGGAACAGAGAAATAACGGAGAAACGGAAAAAGTTTTGAAAGAGCAGATAATAAAAGCCATAAAGAATATTTCATGTTCCAAGTTTCATGTTTCAAATGTTTGTATCGCGTACGAGCCTGTTTGGGCAATTGGAACTAATAATCCTTGCGACCACGAAGAGGCTCAGAAAATGGGATTGCTAATCAGAAAAATTATTTCTGAAATTTACAGCAGACCTGTTTCCCAGAAATTCCGCCTTATTTACGGCGGGAGTGTGAAGGGCGATAACGCGGCCGGGTATATAAAAGAAGCCGGATTAAACGGGCTTTTAGTCGGAGGAGCTTCTTTAGACCCTAAAGAATTTTTAGGCACAATAAAGTCAATTGAATAATTGTCTTTGGGGCGATTTCACATGGCGGTTGATTTTTGGTATAATCAATTACATTGAATTACGAAATGCTTTCTTGGTTTTCTTCTTCAAATTTCAGAACGAAAATTCGATAGAATTATGAGGCATATGCAAAATAATTGTATTTAATATAATTTCTCGCTCATTCGGGATAAGCGAAAATGTGTTTTCGTTTATTCCTCTCTCTTCGTAGTTATATTAAATTTGCGGCTAAAATTTGGAGAAAATACCTGAAAATCTTTTTTTATCGGGCATTTCGTAATTTAAAGAAATAATGGTTTTCGATTTTTTAAGAAATAGAAAGGAACGGAATTTTTTTTGGGTTTTAGATATTGGGACAGAAGCGATAAAGACCTTGATTTGCAAAAAAGAAGAGAACAGGATTATTATTCTTGGAGCGGACCTTCAATATTTTGACGACCATACTTTTTTTGGCGGTCAGGACTCTGCTGAAGTTATTTTGAAAAAGGCAATTTTAAAATCCATTGAAGGGGCGCTCCAGAGATTTTCTATCGCTTCAAAAAATAAAGCAGGGGATCATTGGAAAAAATGGCCGATTTTTCTTGGCTTGCCGTCGGATATCCTTAAAGCGAGAATATTTCGCTATTTATTTGAAAAGCAAAATCCGAAAGAAAAAATTTCCAAGTCAGAGGATCAGCTAATCCGCAAAAAATGCTTTGAAGCGGCTAAAGATGAAATTTCCGCCAAGTTCACTGAAGAAACTGGAATTTTAGCAAAAGATATTCGTTGGCTTCGGCTTGGAATATCGGAGCGAAAAATTGAAGGCTATCAAGCGTCGGATATTATCGGGCTTAGCGGAAAAGAATTAAGTTTTAAAGTTCTCGCTGTTTTTTTAGGGGAAAGTTATCTTAGAAACATTGAAAGAATTTTAATGGGGATTGGCTTGAAAATTTCAAAAATAGCCCATATATCTGAAAATTTGTTTTCCTTGCAAGACATAGAAATGTTAGACAATATCGTATTTGACGCAGGGGGAGACATTGTTCAATTTTTCTTGTTCAAAAATGGAGAATTAGAAACAATAAATGAATTTAAAATCGGGGGAAGAATTTTTTCTCAGAAACTTTCGGATGTTCTCGGCGTGAGTGAAGAACTTGCCAGGAATTTAAAAGAAAAATATTCAAACAATGGGCTAAACAGTCGGGCGTCTGAAAGAATAAAAGAAATTTTCGGGATAGAAAAAGGATATTGGAAGGAAAATTTAAATTCCGGTCTTAAAAATATGGACTGGGAAGGATTATTTCCGGCCAATGTCTTTATTTTCGGAGGAGGAGGCAAAATTCCGGAAATTAAAGATGTCTTGTCTGATGTTTTTAATCAGCCGTTCGGCAAATCAAAAATTATTTATCCGAAAGATTTGAGCGGATTTGAATGCTATGCTAAAATTTTAGATAATCCGCAATACACGCCTTCTTTATTGATTGCGAATTCAATTTTCAATAAATTATCAATTTTTTAATTTTTCAATTATCAAACTGATTGAGCGGTAACTTAAAATTATATCGCGCAGAACTTGTTGCAAGTAGGTCTGTTAGAAAAATCCGCGATCGCGGGTTTTTCTAACCGACCAATTTATCGTTGAAAATTTAATGAAAATTGTCCGTCTGCAATGTCTTGGGCGCAGCCAATTAACTCGTAAGCATATCCATCGGATATGCTTCCTCGTTCTATCAAATTTTCGCTCTGAAATTTGGAAAAAATACCAAGAAAGCATTTCGCAATTCAAAGTATATTAAATTATTAAAAAATGGCGAAGAAAATTTACGACATAATCCCTCCAGTAAAAACTGGAACGAAAAAAGAAAAAGCAGATTTAAGAGTTCAGGCGAAAATAAAGACAAAGCCGAAAAAAATATTTTGGAAATATTTTTTAATTTTGCTTGCTTTTATCGTTTTAATAGGAGTAACCGGCCAGTTGTGGTTTTCAGGCATAAAAATTAAAATACAGCCGAAAACAGAAGAAATCAGTTTTGAAACGAAAGTTATAGCGGACTTAAATATCAATCAAATTGATTTCGGGGCAGGAATTATTCCTGGTCAGATATTGCAAATTCAGAAATCCGTTTTGGAAAATTTTTTATCTACCGGCAAAAAGATGAAAGAAGAAAAAGCAAAGGGAGTGATTAGGGTTTATAATGGCTATTCTGAATCGTCCAGAATTTTGGTTCCGTCCCGCTTTGTTTCATCGGACGGAAAATTATTTTGGTCAGTTAAAAAAACTATTATCCTAGGCGCTATCCGGGACAGCAAGGGAAAATTAACGCCGGGATATGCGGATATTGAAGTTGAAGCGGCTGAACCTGGGGAAGAATATAATATTGAGCCAACCACTTTTGCTATGCCTGCTTTAGCCGGCACTCCGTTATATTCTTCTATTTATGGAAAATCGTTTTCCGCTATGAAAGGAGGAATCAGCGAAGAAATAATTGAAGTGGCGAGGCAGGATGTTGATTCGGCAAAAGACTCTTTGATAAAAAAAATACAAGGAGAGAATAGCGAATTTTTGAAAGCGAATTTTTCTGAAGAATTTATTATAATAGAAGGTTCTTTTTTTCACGAAATTTTAGAAACGAAAAGTTCGTCGGCGCCCGGAACAGAAGCTGATTCATTTGAGGCGCAGGCAAATGTAAAAACAACGGCAATGGCTATAGCGAAAAAGAATTTAGAAAAATTCAGTCGGGACAGCGCGGATTTGAACGCCATTGGCTTGTTTGAAATAGAGGATGGAATAGTTTTTACTCCCCGGATAAGAGAGGGAGGGTTGGAGGAAAGTTTTACCATTGAGTCAATTGATTCAGAAAAAGGAACAGCGGTTTTGGTTTTGAGGATAAGGGCGGTTATTTTTGCTGACAGCGAATTGCCTGAGTTGAAAAAAGCGGTTTTTGGGAAATCAGCCAAGGAGACAGAGCTTTTTTTCAATAATTTGGGCAATATTGAGTTAGTGGAAATAAAATATTGGCCGTTTTGGGTAAAGACAGCTCCCGAGAGCGCCGGTAAAATAGCTATTGACTTCAAATAACAATCTTGCTAAATTAAAGATTGCATACAATGGATACAAATAAAAATAAATATCGCAAAAGCGGTTTTGTTCTTGAGGCCCTGCCGAGCACTAATTTTAAGGTAAAACTTGACGACGGAGGAGAGATCCTCGCTCATTTGGCGGGACGGTTAAGAATTAATCATATAAAAATTGTGGCAGGCGATAGGGTTACGGTTGAAATGAGCCCTTATGATGAACATAGGGGTAGAATAGTTTATAGAGGACGTTGATAATTATGCAGATAAAACGTTGATAGTTTTAGCGTAATTTCAGTGTAAATATCGGCGTTAATTCAGCGGATTTTTATGAAAGTAAAGCCTTCAATTAAAAAAATTTGCGTTAATTGTAGAATAGCGCGGCGCAAAAGAAAAATTTATATTATTTGTAAAAGAAATCCTAAGCACAAACAGCGACAGGGATAATTTTCTATGCCAAGAATTGCGGGAATAAATATACCAGATAAAAAATATATAGACATATCTTTAACTTATATCTACGGAATAGGCCTGCCTTTAAGCAGGAAAATTTTAAAGATTGCCAGCATTGATTTTAACCGTTTAGCTTCGGAATTAACCGCGGAAGAAGTAAATAGGCTGAAAGAAATTATTGAGAAAAATTACAGAACAGAAGGAGAGTTGAGAAGAGATGTGATGACCAATATAAAGCGGTTGAAAGATATAGGTTGCTGTAGGGGATTAAGGCATATTAAGGGATTGCCGGTAAGGGGGCAAAGAACCAAAACAAATACAAGGACAGTGCGGGGGAATGTCAGGAAAACAGTAGGCTCGGGCAGAAAGCCACCATCAGAGCCGACATAAAATAAGCTCAAAACTCAAAGTTTAAATCTCAAAATTACAACTCAAAATCTAAAACTTCACCCTCTCCTCAATGCCCCCCTCCGATGGTCATCGGAGTGGGGGGGATAGTTTTAAGGTTTTAAGTTGTGGTTTTGAGCTTTGAGTTTAAATTATGGGAAAAAAAAGAATTATAAAACCATTAGAAGAGGAATTATTAAAAGAACGGGAAAAGGTGGACGCAAAAGCGAAAAACGCCAATGTAAGAACGGCCTTGGCGTCGGAATACGGGAGAATCTATGTCTATTCTTCTTATAACAATACTATACTTACCCTTACTGGTTTGACAGGAGATGTTTTGAGCTGGGCGAGCGCTGGAGCCATAGGATTCAAAGGTTCAAAGAAAGCGACTCCTTTTGCCGCCTCAAAAGTGGCGGAGAAAATTTGTTTAGCTGCTCAGAAGTTAGGAGTGGCAAAGGTTTCTGTTTTTGTAAGAGGAATAGGTGGAGGCAGGGAATCGGCGATAAGGTCGTTGGCAGGGCGCGGATTGGAAATTATTTCAATAGCAGATATTACTCCGGTGCCTCATAATGGTTGCCGTCCGCCCAAGGCGAGAAGGGTATAATATGGAACATGAATGAAATTTTTACTCCCACCTTTTTTCCCCGCGGAGCCATGGTTAAGCAGAAGAGGATTGAAGGGGAGAATGTTTTAGGTTCTATGTTTCAATTTTAATGATTTATGGATAATCCAAAATGTAAAATTTGCAGAAGATTGGGATTAAAGCTTTTTTTAAAAGGGGACCGTTGTTTTTCTCCAAAATGCGCGATGATTAAAAGGCCGTATCCTCCAGGGCAGAAAGCAAAGAGAAAAAGCAAGGCCTTGTCTGAATACGGCAAAGAATTAGCGGAAAAGCAGAAAATGAAAAATTGGTATAATCTTCGGGAAAGGCAGTTTGCTAAATATGTAAGAGAGGCGCTTGATAAACGGTCAAAAAACGAAGACGCTGGCGCGTTGCTTTTTAAAAAATTAGAAAGCAGGCTGGATAGTGTGGTTTTTCGGATGGGATTTGCTTCTTCCCGGGTTCAAGCGTCGCAAGAAGTGGGGCATGGGCATTTTCTTGTGAATGGAAAAAAAATTGACGTGCCGTCTTATCACGCTAAAAAAGGAGATAAAATTTCCATATCGCCATTTTCAGCGAAGAAAGCGCCTTTTCAGAATTTAACAGCTGTTTTAAAAAAATATAATCCTCCTTCATGGATAAAGATAGATCCGGAAAAGCTGGAAGGAGAATTAATAAAAGACGCAAACATGGAAGAAGCGTCTTTTCCCATTGAGGTTTCTTCTATCTTTGAGTTTTATTCAAAATAAAAAAACTGCTGATACGACGTTGATAACTACGCAGACAAACCGCTGAAAATTCAGCGTAAATTTAACGTAACTATCAGCGTAAATTCAGCGTATATTATATGATAGTTTTACCTAATCCGCCAAAAATTATAAATAGAAAAGAAAACTGGGCGCGGTTTGAAATAGAAGGCCTTTATCCTGGATACGGGCTTACGGTCGGCAATTCCCTGAGACGGGTTTTGCTTTCTTCTTTGCAAGGAGCGGCTGTGACTCAAGTCAAGATAAAGGGCGTTCAGCATGAATTTTCAACAATACCGGGCGTTTATGAAGATGTAATCACGATTATGATGAATTTGAAACAGATGAGATTTAAGATGCATTCAGAAGAACCTCAAAAAGCGGAATTAAAAATAAGCGGAGAGAAAGAAGTCAAAGGTTCTGATTTTAAGTTTCCTAGCCAGGCGCAATTGGTTAACGGGTCTTGCCATATAGTTGCTTTAACAGACAAAAAGGCAGAGTTGGAAATGGAGATTCAAATAGAAAAAGGCATTGGCTATGAGACAGTTGAAAAAAGAAAGAAAGAGGGCAGATTGGAAATAGGAGCTCTTCCCGTGGACGCTATTTTTACTCCGATAACAAGGGTAAGCTATAAAGTTGAAAATATGAGAGTGGGAAAAAGAACTGATTTTGACCGGCTTTTTTTGGATATTGAAACAGACGGCACAATAACTCCGGAGCAGGCATTTTCCAGCGCTTCAGATATTTTGGTGGAGCATTTTTCTTTGATAGCAGGAGAGTTTAAGCCCAAAGACGAGAAAAAAGAACAAATCGTCAAAGAAGATGTTCCCGCAGGAGAAAAAGAAAAGGAAGAAGATGGCGCGAAAACGGAGAAGAAGGGGAAGAAAAATAAAAAAAGCCTGAAGTAAAAGAAGAGTAAACGCCTTCCTTGTTTCTCTCCTAATAGTTTAACGTTTTGAGCGCTCGGAGAGAAAGGGCGGGGGAGGGAAGAATAATTTCGTTGCCATGAATAAGAGAAAAAAAGGAAGAAAATTTTCAAGAAAAAGCGATGTCAGGAAAGCGCTTTTAAGGGCATTGATAAGCGCCTTGTTTTTACGCGAGAAAATAAAAACAACTAAAGCAAAAGCAAAGGAAATGTCTGGATTTGCTGAAAAATTTATAACCAAAGCGAAAAAAGGAGACTTATCTTCAAGAAGAATTTTAGCGGGTTATTTTACGCCGGCATTGGTTAAAAAACTGATAAACGATATTGCGCCAAGGTATAAAGAAAGAAATGGGGGATACACAAGAGTTATCAAGCTTGGTCCAAGAAAATCAGATGGCGCGAAGATGGCGATAATAGAATTGGTGAAATAGAAAAATGTAAAATGCAAAACGAAAAATGAAAAATTAAGGTGTCGCTTCGCGACAATTTATAATTTTGCGTTTTGTATTTTTAGTTTGTAATTATGGAACAACAAACCCATACAATTGACGCTACGGGCAAGATATTGGGACGGCTGGCAAGCCAGATAGCTGTTTTATTGCGCGGGAAGAATAAATCTGGTTTTGTTTTGAATGAGGATAGCGGGGATTTTGTTATTATAAAAAATGCGGACAAAATAAAAGTAAGCGGAGGGAAATATACTAAAAAGTTTTATTGGAGCCATTCCGGATATTTAGGGAGCGGGAAAGAGACGCCGTTTAATAAAATTTTTGAAAAAAATCCGGGAAGGGTTTTGATAAAAGCGGTTTATGGAATGTTGCCAGGAACCAAATTAAGGGCTGGTCAAATTAAAAGATTAAAATTTGAGTGATATTCTTGAATCGCGAAATTCCTTCCGAACTATTTTGTTTTCGGGGCGAGACGAAGCAAAAATTTTGAGGCATACCGAAGAAGTGAAGTCTGTCTAGAAATTTTTGCAAAGTCGTAGCCAAAACCAAAACATAAAGAGTTGAAGGATATTTCGTAATTCAAGGATGTAAATATGGGAGAAATAAAAACAATCGACAAAATAATGCAAAAAAAGGAAAATCCGGAAATTATTGCAAATCTTGCGAACGAACAAGACGAGGCTTGGGATATAACAGAAAGATCTCTGAAAACAGCTCGTTATTTTGAGGCGGTCGGGAGAAGAAAAACATCTGTCGCGAGGGTTCGTCTTTTCACGCAGGGAGATAAAAATATTTTAGTCAACGGGAAGCCGTGTGAACATTATTTTCCGGGTTCGGAATTGCAGGGAATTATTGCTTCCTCTCTTGATAAAATGAAGGCGTTGGATAAATTTAGGGTTGAAGTTAAGGTGAGCGGAGGAGGGGTGCATAGCCAGGCAGAAGCAATAAGGCACGGCATTGCCAGGGCTTTGGTTGAGTTTAACCCGGATTTCCGCAAACGATTGAGAAAGGCAGGACATCTTACGAGAGATCCAAGAATGCGGGAAAGAAAAAAATTCGGCTTAAAGCGAGCCCGCAGAGCTCCCCAGTGGCAGAAGAGGTAGGAGATTAGTTGACAGAAATTAGAAATTGGTAATGAAAATGGAAATAAGAAATTAGAAAGTTTTCTATTTTCCGTTTTTCTTATTTCTATTACTATTTTCTATTTTTCAGTTTCCTATTTTCAACAAAAATAAAACTCCCTTGGTTTTCCATTGGGAGTTTTTTTGTTCGGCTTTGACGCGGCGATTACAGGACTTACCGGAACTCCATAAGAACTCTCGTTTGCAGTAAGCAGAGTTTCCACGGATGTTTTTCATGATCATTGTTGTGCTCGTCAATGACTTGCTCAAGTTGTTTTTTGGCTCCAAGCGGATGAGTGCCTACTATAAATAATTCCCGTGGTACCAATTTGTCGTTGAGGCAAGGGGGTTCTTCCATTACGCCCAACATTACTTTTGTTCCGTCTTTTGCCACAATGATCTCAGCGATTTCGCTTATGCCGTATAGTTGGGATTTTTCAATTCCCGCGATTTCTATTCCGAGATCTTGAAGGATTCTTATGAATCCTGGGAACAATCTTCTTATCGCTTCTCTTGTTTCTTCCCCGATCGTTACTGTTGACATACTGTTTGTCCTTTCCATTTGATTGCGTATGGGGTTGTCAATGGCCGAAAATTTCCCAAATGTTCTGATTTTATTATAATTCAGAGCTTATTTTATGTCAATGATGTTGCGTTATTTTCAATATTAAGTTAAAGGAATATTCCCCGCTATAATTAGCGATATTTATTAAATCTGTTTTTTTTGAGACGGTGATGCTACGAGAGCCGCTTCCATTATATTGGCGATATCTATGGGATTAATTTTTCTGAGATGTAAAATGCGTTTTCTGAAAGCAGAAAAAGTTTTTTTTGGGATTGGCTCCAAAATATTTCCAACGATTTTGATTCAACAAGCTCTCCGTTAACAGAGGATATATCAGGGGATAATTCAGTTATATTTATTTTATCCCTGTCGTCTATTTCCGCTATTTTTATTTTATCTCTGGAATTAAAAATCAGATAATGGTCTGTATACCAAAAAATATTTTTGATTTTGCTTGAATACCGAGTTATAAAAATCTGCTCGCCAGCTTTTCTTTCCGGTCGGTCGTCTGTTTTTTCAAGAAATAAAATTTTGATTTCATATCCGTCCGAAAAAACCAATTTTTTATTATCCGGAGAAAATTCAACATTTTCCGCCGAGTCGGAAATTTTTTGGAATATCCCTGTTTTTTGGTCTAACAAATAAAGAGAGTTTTCTTCCCAAATGCCGATTTTTGAGCTGTAAGTAAAAACAGCATATTTTTTATTTTCTTCCACTGGGTAAGGAATTAAATTCATTTTGTCTATTTGTTCAAAGGAGAAATCGCTCTTAATTAGGAAACCTTGGCTGTCCATGCAGTATATATTTGATTTTGACGGTTGGCAGGCAATAATATTTTTTATAAGAGGGGGGGATAGTTTTTTTTCTGTCAGATCCGCGCGGCTGATTATTTTTTTATTCCCACCCGATTCTTCGGGGGAAGAGGATAAGACCAACAGTTTTTGAAGGTTTTCCGGAATAAAATAAATTTCAGACGCGCTGGAATCAATAAAATCCAGCAGGGTTAAATTATTCGGGCTTTTGTCTAAATCCAAAAAATAATATTCTATATTCTCCCGGGTTATCGCTTTGATTATAATTTTTTTTGAATCCGGGGAAAAAATAATTTCTTTCAACTCCGCGCCTGATTTTGAAATGTCAGCTTCCTTAATTAAAAAGCTTTTAATATTTTTTTCCGGTTCAAAAAGTTTCAACGCCCAGCCTTCGTCAAGGCTCCCTCCTTCGCCAAAGCTTCGGGGGACAGGACGGCTGGCTTGCCAGCCATCGCTTGGGGCAGTATTTATTTCTTTTATAATTATTTTTTTATTGTCTGGCGAAAAATAAAAATTTTCCGTATTTTGAGAAACAGCTGTGAAAATCGGATCTTGCGGAATCAGGTAGATGTTTTTCGCTTCAGTCGCTTCTTTTTCTTTTATCTCCAGAATTTTTTCCCAGCTGATATATCCGTCTTTCTTAATTTGTATTTTATATTTTTGGGGTTTGAGATTTTCAAATATAACCGATCCGGAAAAGAAGTCGGTTTTTTTTATTATGGCATTACCCTTCGCGTTTCCGCTATTATCTATCGGAGTTATGGTTGTCTCGCAATTTTTCGGCAATGCCTTGAAATAAAACATTCCAGGCTGAATCGGTTTTTTTGTTTCCAGATCAAACCGCCAGCCCAAAGAATAAAAAACAGCGCCAACGGTCGTGAGAACAAATAAAACAGCAATAATTCCGAACACAATATTTCTTCTCTTCTTAGTCATATATTAGTTAATTTTTTATTACGCTTATTATTATTCTACTTAAATTCAGTTTTTTTTCCAGTATTAATTCAGAGATGCGGTTTTTGGTGGCTTTCTGAGGCGAGCGGGCACGGTTCTTTTGTCATAAGCTAATCTCATGACAAAAGAGAGCGAGTCGAGAACTTGAGTGGGCGAGGACGCTGGTCGAGCGAGCGTACCACCCAAAACCGCATCTCCGAACGATTTGCCTGTTTTTATATTTTTAGTTAGTATGGATTATGAGTATGGATTGAGGGAGGAGACAACCATCTCCCCAATCCTCCCCTCCGATGGTCATTGGAGGGGAGGAAAGGTGGGGGAGAAATAATAATATATGGCTGAAAAATTTGTTATAAAAGGAGGGAAACCGTTGAGAGGGGAGGTGGAAATAAGGGGCGCGAAAAACGCCGCGTTTCCTATTTTGGCCGCTTCTCTTCTGACCAAAGAGGATTGTGTAGTCAGTAATTTGCCTTTGATTGAGGATGTTTTTCAGATGCTGAAAATTCTGGAAGAATTAGGAGTAAAAATTTTTTGGATAGGGAGAAGAACCGTAAAATTGAATAGTTTTGGAGTTGATTTGGCAAAAATTCCTTTTGCCACAATAAAAAAATTCAGGGGTTCTATTTTGATTTTAGGACCCTTGATCAGTCGCTTCGGGGAATTGAAAATTCCTCCGCCCGGCGGATGCCTCATAGGCGCGAGACCTATTGATACCCATTTAGACGCTTTTTCCCAATTAGGAGTTGATGTTTCTTCTAAAAACGGTTTTTATTTTTTCAAAAGTAACGGAAGCAGGCGCTCCTTCGCCTCCTCCTTCGCTAAAACTTCGGAGGACAAGAAGGCTTCGGAGGGCACAGAAGTCGTTCTGCGAGAATTCAGCGTCACAGCAACAGAAAATACGCTTTTATTTTCAGCCCTTTGCCCCCAAAAAACGATTTTAAAAATAGCGGATTTGGATTATCAGATCCAGGAATTAGTTAAGGTCTTGATAAAAATGGGAGCGGATATTAAATATAGCGGCCCTCATTGTTTTGAAATTATCGGAGCGGAAAAATTAAACGGATTTGAATATAATTTGATTTCCGATCCCATTGAGGCAGGCACATTTATAGTGGCGGCCTTAGCAACTAAGGGCGAGGTTTTGATAAAAAACGTTGAGCTGGAATTTTTGGATTTATTTTTGAAGCGGCTGAAGGATTTCGGGGCGAAATTCCAAATTTTGGATAAAAAGACAATTAAAATTTTTCCTTCGGAAAATCTTAAAATAGATAAAGTGCAGAGCTTGATTTATCCCGGCATTAATTCTGATTTACAGCCGGAACTCGGAGTTTTAGCGACCCAAACAGAGGGGCAGACTTTGATTCATGACCCTTTATACGAAGGCCGCTTGAAGTATTTAGATGAATTAAATAAAATGGGAGCTGATATTGTCTTTTGCGACCCGCACAGAGCGATAATCAATGGTCCCAGCAAATTAGTCGGCGCTGAAATTCCCAGTCCGGATTTAAGGGCTGGAGCGGCGCTTATCATAGCCGGGCTTGTAGCGAAGGGAAAGACGACGATCAGTAATATTTACCAGATTGACAGGGGATACGAGAAAATAGAAGAAAGATTACAAAAACTAAGAGCAGACATAAAAAGAGTGAAAGAGTAATTTCTAATATCCAATAAAAATAAGAAAATAGTTATTGGAAAATAGAAAATAGTAATAGAAATCAGAAAGACGGAAAATAGAAAGCTATCCGATTTCCAATTTCTATTTTCTATTACCAATTTCCAGTTTTTATCAACTAATTTCCGTTATTTACCGAGAATTGAAGACTGGGAATTGGTAATTTTTATATTATGTTCGTCCGCAAAATAGGCGTTGACCTCGGAACTTGCAATTCAATTGTTTTTACTCCTCAAAAAGGGGTTGTTTTGAACGAGCCGTCGGTGGTGGCGGTTTCTATTTCTGAAAACAGAATTTTAGCCGTGGGTCGGGAAGCGAAAGAAATGATGGGCAGAACTCCGGATGCAATAAGGGTCTATAGGCCATTGAGAGACGGGGTAATAGCTGATTACAGAGTTACTGAAGCAATGCTGAAATATTTTATTAAACGTGGAGTTAGAAATTTCAGATTCTTAAAACCAGAACTGCTGATAGGAGTGCCGGCCGGGATTACTTCAACGGAAAAGAGAGCGGTTATTGAAGCTGGAATGACTGCCGGAGCCAGAGGGGTTTATGTCGCAAAAGAGCCGATTTTAGCCGCTATTGGAGCTGGAATTCCCATTAATTCTTGCTCTGGTCATATGATTATTGATATAGGCGGAGGAACTTCAGAAGTGGCGATAATTTCTTTGGGCGGAATTGTCACTTGCCGGTCCTTGAGGGTGGCAGGGGACAAACTTGATGTCGCAATAGCGGAGTATATTAAGAAAAAACATAATCTGGCGATTGGCGAGCAGACAGCTGAAGAAATAAAAATAAAAATTGGGACCGCCTTGCAGGAAAAAGAAGAAAGAGAAATGGAAATTCGGGGCAGGGATTTAATTTCCGGCTTGCCTCATAATATAAAAGTGTCTTCGGGCGAGGTTTGCGAAGCGATTTCCGAGCGGCTGGCGGAAATGGTACAAGTTGTAAAAGAGGTATTAAGGGAAACGCCTCCGGAGCTTTCTTCTGATATTATGGACAAAGGAATGATTATTTCCGGCGGGGGAGCGCTTTTGCGGAATATTGACGAATTAATTGCCGAGGCGACCGGTGTTCCTTGTTTTTTAGCGGAAGAACCTTTGTTCTGTGTTGCCAAGGGGACAGGAGCCGTCCTTGATAATTTGGAAATTTATAAACAAACGATAATGGCAAAGCGATAATTTTATGCTTATCGGCCATAAAAAGCAGTGGGATTTTTTAGCGAAATCGGCGGAGGCCGGCCATCTGCCTCACGCTTTATTATTTTACGGACAGGAGCATTTGGGCAAAAAAACATTTGCGATTGAGTTCGCGAAATATATTAGTTGTCTTGATAAAAAATCCGGGATTCCCTGCCAGAAATGCATAAATTGCATAAGCATCCGGAAAAATTTATTCCCGGATTTTTTAATTGTAGAACCCGAACTTTTAAGCAAAGAAATTCAGATTTTCCAAATAAGAGGGCTTATTGAAAAATTATCTTTCCGGCCATATTCAGCTAAAATTAAAATAACCGTTCTGGCAAAAGCGCATCTGATGAGCCAAGAGGCGCAGAATTGTTTTTTGAAATTTCTTGAAGAGCCTTTGGGCGAAGCATTGATTATTTTAATCACAGAGCATCCTTACTCGCTTTTACCGACTATACTTTCAAGAATTCAGAAAATAAAATTTTTTCCTGTTGGTAGCGAGAATATCAAAAAATTTTTAGCGGAGAAAGGGGCAGGGGAAAGAGCATTGAGCGAGATATTGCCGTTTGTTTCCGGCAAACCGGGTTTGGCAGTTGATTTTTTTGAAGCGCCGGAAAAACTAAAAGAAAGAAAAAAATTTATGCTTGACCTCGGGGAGCTGGCAAGGGCTGATTTAGCTTTCCGTTTCAAGTACGCGGAAAATATTGCCGGCGATTCATTTGACTTTGCGAAAAGAAAAGAAATTTTAGGCATCTGGGTTGAATGCCTGCGAAATTTGCTTTTATCCCGATTTGAGAGAGGGGAAAAAAGGGAAGAAAAATTTAGCCATTATTCTATTAACAAAATAGAAGAGGAAATAAAACTTTTACAGGAAATTGATTCCCTTATTTCCGGCACAAACATCAATGTCCGCCTTGCTTTTGAGATTTTGCTGATGAAATTATAAAATTCTTAATAGCCTACAGAGACCGTGTCTCTGCTGGTTAATCGTTCAGTAGTTCAGTTCTCGACAAGGAGGTTGGACTTTGATAGGATTAAATATAATATAAATTGCAATAAAAAATTATGGACTATAGAGAAATAATTAAAAAAGTGAAGCCGGAATTTGAGAAAGCGTTTAATTTTCTGGAGAAAGAGGTCGCGAAAATAAGAACAGGTCGGGCATCGCCCGCTTTAGTTGAAGATATAATTATTGATTGTTTCGGAGAAAAATTTCCGTTGAAACAATTAGGCGCGATATCTCTGCCTGAGCCGAAGAAAATTGTCATCCAGCCGTGGGACAGGTCGTATCTTGAGCCGATTGAGAAAGCGCTTTTTAGTCACTCAAATTTAGGCATTTCGCCGGTTGTTGATAAAGATGTGATTAGGATTAATTTGCCTCCCCTAAATGAAGAATATAGGAAAGGGCTTTTAAGGATTCTTTCTGAAAAACAGGAAGAGACAAGGAAAACAATGAGGCGCTGGAGAGATAACGTCTGGGAAGAAATACAGGAAAAATTCAAAGAAAGAGAAATCAGAGAAGATGATAAGTTCAAGGGAAAAGACGAATTGCAGAAATTAATTGACGAGTTCCATAAAAAAATTGACGATTTGGGCGAAAAAAAGAAGAAAGAAATAATGGAATAAAATTAAAAATCAAATCTCAAAAATCAAAATTAAAGTATATGGTTTGTCCTTTCTTTGCTAAGCAAAGGACAAACCATATAATATATATTATTGTCGCGAAGCGACATAATAATTTTGCTTGTCTGCAACGCTATCCGTAGCATTGCGGGCAGGAGATTTGAGATTTAAATTTTGAGATTAAATTTATGGTTTTATCAATTGTTATAGCCTTTTTTTGTTTAATCGGGTTGGCCATTCTGCACGAATACGGCCATTTTATCGCGGCTAAAAAATTCGGGGTGGGGGTTGAGGAATTTGGAATTGGATATCCTCCCCGGATTTTCGGGAAAAAATTTAGAGGAACGATTTATTCCATAAATCTTTTGCCGTTTGGCGCTTTTGTGAAAATTAAGGGAGAGAACAACAGGACAAACGATCAGGATAGTTTTAATGGCAAACCGTTTTGGAAGAAGTCCTTAATTATTTTAGCCGGAGTTATTTCTTTTTGGCTGGCGGCGATTGTCATTTTGTCGGTCGTGATGTGGCTTGGCGCTCCGACTATAATTGAAGATAATGAGAAGGGCATTTTTACTGATTTGAAGGTGCAGATAATCGGTCTTGCTCCCGGCTCTCCGGCTAAAGAAGCGGGGATAGAAGTAGGCGACGCGATAAAAGAATTTAAATATAGAAATGTGAATATAAAAATTAAAGATACGGCGACATTGCAAGAGCTTATTAAAGAAAATCAAGGCAGGGAAATTACTTTGGCGATTGAGAGAGGTGGCGAGGTAAAAGATGTTTTTTTGATCTTGAGAGCCAATCCGCCTGAAGGCCAGGGAGCTATGGGCGTTATTTTGGCAAGAACAGCGATGAAATCGTATCCGTGGTATTTGGCGCCCATTGAAGGAATAAAAGCAACCGGACAATTTACTATTTCTGTCTTGGAAGGGTGGGGCATTGCTTTGGCAAGACTTGCGCAAAGAGAGCCGACGGGAGTGCAGATAATGGGGCCAGTGGGAATTTTCGGATTATTCGCCCAAACCAGCCGGATGGGAGTAAGTTATTTTTTGCAGTTTATCGCGATAATTTCAATCTATATCGCAGTATTTAACATTCTGCCGATTCCAATGGTTGACGGCGGAAAATTTCTTTTTCTGGTTATTGAAAAAATAAGGGGCAAGCAGATGAATCAGAAAACAGAGAACGGCATTAACGCGGCTTTTTTCACTTTGCTTGTTATGATAATGTTTTTCGTTACTATCAAGGACATAGCCCAGCTATTCTAAATTAAAATGCAAAGCGAAAAACGCAAAATGCAAAATTAAGGTATCAATTATATAATCGCGAAGCGACACAATATTCATAATTCGTAATTCAGTTGTTCACCCATGAGGCAGTCGCATTTTTTTTGTAAAACATTAAAAACAAATCCGAAAGAAGGGGACGCAATATCGCACAAGCTTCTTTTGAGAGGGAATTTTATTTCTCAGCTCGCTTCCGGGGTTTATAGTTTTTTGCCGTTAGGGCTTAGAGCGCACAGGAATATAGAAAAAATTATCCGGGAAGAAATTGAAAAAATTGGGGGACAGGAGGTTTTACTGCCGTCCTTGCAACCGAAAGAAATATGGCTGAAAACAAAGCGCTGGGATGAAATGGACCCTCCTTTATTCAGAGTTAAGGATCGGCATAGTAAAGAATTCGCCCTGGGTCCGACTCACGAGGAAGTAATTACTGGTTTGGTAAAATTAGCAATCCAATCGTATAAGGACTTGCCTGTCGCGCTTTATCAAATTCAAACAAAGTTTAGGAACGAGATGCGGTTTTACGGCGGGTTGATGCGCGCTCGAGAATTTATAATGAAAGACCTTTACAGTTTCCATGCGGATAAAGACGACTTGGAAAAATTTTTCAACAAAGCGATTGGGGCGTACGAAGCCATTTTCAACAGGTGCGGGTTAAAAGCCATAAAAAGCGAAGCGTCAGGCGGAATTTTCACAAAAGAAAATACTTATGAATTTCAGATTTTGTCGGAGATGGGGGAAGACAGGATACTTTTTTGCGAAAATTGTTGTTGGGCATCCAATCTGGAAGTGGCGGAAGTTAAAGATGGAGGCAAATGTCCTAAATGTGAAAAAGGAAAGTTGGAAAAACGCAATTCAATTGAGCTTGGCCATATTTTTCGGCTTGGCTCAAAATATTCCGAAACAATAGGGCTTTATTTTAAGGATAAAGAGGGCAATGAAAAGCCCGTAATAATGGGCTGTTATGGAATTGGAATAGGACGGCTTTTGGCAACCGTGGTTGAGATAAATAATGATGAAAAAGGAATTGTCTGGCCAAAAGAATTGGCGCCTTTTCCAATACATCTGATTCAAATAGGAGAAGGGCAAGATGTTAAAAAAGTCGCTGAAACGGTTTATAGTAGTTTGATGGAATTTGGATTTGAATCGCTTTACGACGATAGGCAGGATAAAACCGCCGGAGAAAAATTCGCTGAAGCGGATTTAATCGGAATGCCTTGCAGAATTGTGGTAAGCGAAAGAACAATAGAGAAAGATTGCGTGGAAATAAAACCTCGGGATGAAGTAAAAGCGGAATTGGTAAGGATTGATTATTTACAGCAGTTTTTTAACTCAAAACTCAAAGTTCAAAATTCAAAATTACAACCTTAAAGTTCAAAACACCTTATCATCGCAATGCTTTATATTCTAATTTGGTTTTAAGTTTTGAGTTGTGGTTTTGCGCTTTGAGTTTTACGCTTTGAATTTAGTTTATGTTTAAAAAGCTTCTCTCATACATTTCTAGCAATATAGCCATTGATTTGGGCACCGCTACATCTTTGGTTTATTTGCAGGGTAAAGGAATAGTTATAAATGAACCGTCAGTCGTGGCGATAAACCAGAAAACAGGTCAGATTTTAGCTATTGGCAATGAAGCGAAAAAAATGGTTGGCAGAACGCCCGCCTATATTGTGGCGACAAGGCCGTTGGCCCAGGGAGTTATTTCTGATTTTGAAGTCACTGAGCAAATGCTTAAATATTTTATTGAAAAAGTCCAGGGACGGAAGCTGATTTTTAGATTGAGGCCAAGAGTTATAGTCGGCGTTCCTTACGGAGTTACCGAGGTTGAAAAAAAAGCGGTCCGGGATGCGGCGAAAAACGCTGGCGCCAAAGAAGTATTTTTGATAGAAGAGCCGATGGCATCGGCAATAGGGGCAAGATTACCTGTTCAGGAAGCGGGCGGAAATTTCGTTATAGATATAGGCGGAGGAACCACGGAAGTGGCAGTAATTTCTTTAGGAGGAATTGTTTTGGCGAAAAGTTTGCGCATAGCCGGAGATAAATTAAACGAAGATATCATCCATTTTGCCCAAGAGGAATACAGGTTGCTGATAGGGGAAAGGGCAGCTGAAAATATAAAAATAGGGATTGGATCCGCCTATCCGCTTAAAGAAAAAAAAGAACTTCCATTAAGGGGAAGAAATTTGGTCACCGGTCTTCCCGAAGAAATTATGGTAAACAATGAAGAAATTTATCGGGCATTGCAGAAATCAGTCAAGCAGATTATAGCTGCCGTTAAAACAACCGTGGAAGAGACGCCGCCCGAGCTTTTAGCTGATATTATGACAAAAGGCATTTATTTGTCCGGAGGCGGAAGTTTGTTGCGCGGGCTTGATATTTTAGTTCAAGAAGAAACAAAAATACCAACTAAAATTATTGAGGACCCGATGACAGCGGTTGTGCGGGGAGCTGGAATGGTTTTGGAAAATATAGACACGCTTAGCGAGGTCTTGGCAGAACCGGAAGAACTAAAGACGCCGAAGTAGAACAAAATTAAAAACGCAAAACGAAAAATGCAAAACTAAGGTATCAAAAATTTTTGAAAGAGATTTTTGATAATATAATAGTCGCAAAGCGACACATTAGTTTTACGCTTTTCGTTTTACATTTTTAATTTTTTATATGATTTCAAAAGAAGAGGTGAAAAAAATAGCCAAATTGGCGCGCTTGGGAATTTCTGAAAAAGAAGAGGAAAAATTCCAAAAGGATTTGTCCTCTATTTTGGATTATTTTTCTATTTTGAATAAGGTTGATGTTTCCGGGATTGAGCCATTTTCCCAGAGCGCCGGCGGACTTGCTCGTTGCGAAAATGATGTGGCAAGAGAAGATAAAGCATGGCCGGAGAATCCTGATTTAGCTGATAAGCTTGTGAGCCAAGCGTCGGATAAAATCGGAAGGCATATAAAAGTAAAGGCGGTATTTTAAGTTCAAAACTCAAAGTTCAAAACTCAAAACCACAACTTAAAGTTCAAAATTTTTTATTATCATAATACTTGTATTTTAATTCGGTTTTAAGTTTTGAGTTGTGGATTTGCGTTTTGAATTTTTTATTATATATACTTTGAATTGCAAAATGCCAAATAAAAAGAGAATTTCTTGGTCTTTTCTCCAAATTTCAGCTGTAAATTTGCTATAATTATTCGGCGTATGCTTTGCATATGCCTCATAATTATATCAAATTTTCGCTCTGAAATTTGAAGAAAGGACCAAGAAAGCATTTCGCAATTCAAAGTATTTAAATAATGGAATTACACAATTTAACCATAACAAAAATTCAAAATGGATTGAGAAATAAGGATTTTTCGGTTGTGGAATTGATAACGGCGTTTTTGGACAGAATAAAACAGGAAGACGAAAAAATTTCCGCGTTTTTGTCAGTAGAAGAAAATTCGGTTATCAGTCAAGCAAAAAAAATTGACGAACTGATTTCCTGCGGAGGAGAGCTCACGGCGCTTGCCGGAATTCCGTTGGCTGTTAAAGATAATATATTGGTCAAGGGAATGAAAGCAACTTGCGCTTCAAAAATTTTGGAGAATTATGTCGCTCCTTACGATGCCACATGCGTTAAAAAATTAAAATCAGCGGGAGCGGTTATTTTAGGCAAAACAAATTTGGACGAATTCGCTATGGGCGGGTCTACTGAGAATTCAGGATTTTTTACCACAAAAAATCCAAATGATTTAGGGCGGGTTCCGGGCGGGAGTTCTGGCGGGTCTGCTGCGGCCGTTGCGGCTGATATGTGTTGCTTTGCTTTGGGTTCGGATACGGGCGGGTCTATAAGGCAGCCGGCTAGTTTTTGCGGAGTAGTTGGGCTGAAGCCGACCTATGGTTCTGTTTCGCGATACGGATTGGTTGCTTTTGCTTCTTCGCTTGACCAGATCGGGCCGATAACAAAGACAGCTGAAGACGCTAAATTAGTTTTTGATGTTATCTCCGGGAAAGACCCCTTGGATTCCACCTCCATTAAATCCATAATTCATAATTCCAAATTCTTAATTCAAAATTTACGGGTTGGGGTGCCGAAAGAGTATTTTATCGGAGGAATGGATAAAGAAGTTGAAAAAATAATCAGAGATGCGATAAAGAGAATAGAGGATTGCGGCGCCAAAATCGAAGAAATAAGTTTGCCTAATACGAAATACGCTTTGGCTGTTTATTATCTTATCGCCACCTCCGAAGCGTCTGCTAATTTAGCGAGATATGACGGCATCAGATACGGGGGAATTATGAATTACGAATCAAGAATTATGACTGACGAAGGAGGTGATTTATTGGAACATTATTTGACGACAAGGGGGACGGGATTTGGAGATGAGGTGAAAAGAAGGATAATGTTGGGAACATTCGCGCTTTCCGCTGGCTATTACAATGCTTATTATTTGAAGGCGCAGAAAGTAAGAACTTTAATTAAAAATGATTTTGAAAAAGCGTTTCAGAAAGTGAACGCGATTTTCACTCCCGCTTCGCCGACTCCTGCTTTTAAGATAGGAGAGAATATGTCAAACCCGCTTTCAATGTATCTGGCCGATATCTTCACTGTTTCAGCGAATCTGACTGGTTTGCCGGCTATTTCTATTCCCATTGGTTTTACTCAAAAAAAATTGCCGATCGGGCTTCAAATTATCGGAAAACCATTTGAGGAAACAAAAATTTTAGAAATAGGAAAAATATATGGATCTTAATTATTTATTATCTTCTGTATCGGATTATTTTAATGCCATATCTAATTCTATATCTCCTTGGATTTATTTTTCTGTTGGAATTTTGAAAATTGTTTTCATAGTTATTTCTTTGGCGCTTTTTGTCGGCGCGATTATTTTGCTCTTTAAGGCGACATGGATTAAAAGGCGCTATTTTGATAATGTGAAAGTTATGGCGGATTATAAATTTTCCGGCGCTAAAAAGATATTTAAGGAATGGCAAAAAATAACCAAGCGCCTGGAAACAGACATAGAGGCGGAATATAAGTTGGCGATAATTGAGGCAGACGGATTGTTTGACGCTATTTTAGCGAAAATGGGATACGGCGGAGATGTAACGGATGAAAAGTTAAAAAAAATAGAGCCGTCCGTTTTGGCGAATATTAACGACATTTCAGGAGCGCATAAAATCCGCGATAATATTATTCACGACCCGGATTACAAGCTTGACTTGGAAAAAGCAAAAGAAATGATTGGCATCTACGAACAAGCCCTCCGCGACCTTGAAGTTTTTTGAGATTATTAATTTTATAAAGAGTTTAAGGCTGGATTTAATCCCGTTTTTGTTTCTGTGTTATATTAGAGTTAATGTTGATTTTTGTTCTTAAGTGTAATAAAGTATAAATATAGTATTCAAAAGCGTAGTTTCTTTTATCGCGGGGTAGAGAAGTAGTATCTTGCGAGGCCCATAACCTCGAGACGTGGGTGCAATTCCCGCCCCCGCAACAAATTATATATTGTGTTATTTTTGGACCCGCGGTATAATTAAATAAAAGTTATATATCGTGGGTTTTATGGCAAAAAGCGCAGAAAAAAATAAAGCGATAGGATTAAGAAAAAAAGGAGAGAGCATAAAGGATATTGCGAAAAAAATAGGTATTGCAAAAAGTACGGTTAGTTTATGGTGCAGAGATATTGAGTTAACATCAAGGCAAATCAACAAGTTGCATAAAAAGATGAGCCAATGCGGATATGTTGGAAGGCTAAAGGGTGCTAGAATGCAATATGAAAGACGGATGGAAAAAATAAATAAATTCAAAAACGAGGGTATGGAACTCGTAGGCAATTTATCCCATAGAGATTTTCTCATAGCTGGCATTGCATTATATTGGGGCGAAGGAGCTAAAAAAACAAGATGTTTTAGTTTTTGCAATTCAGATCCGGATATGATAAAGTTTTTTATAAAATTTATAAAAGAAGCGCTATTTGTGGACCATGGCAGATTGAAGGCATGGATACGCATCAATAAAATACACAAAAATAGAATAGGAGAAGTTGAAGAATATTGGTCCAAGATCACCGATATTCCTCGGGGTAATTTCCAAAAAACTATACTTATAAAATCAAAGAATAAAAAAAACTATATTAATTTTCCCATTCACTACGGAACGATTACGATTAGGGTAAGCGCGTCGGCAGACCTTTTTTATAAAGTAACCGGCTTAATTGAAGTATTAAAAAAGGCAAACCAAGCCGGGGTAGTTCAATGGTAGAACATTGCACTCATAAGGCAGTAAAGTGAGTTCGATTCTCACCCTCGGCACCAGAAAGGAAATAGCAAGTCAGAGGAAGCCGCCTCGCTTCGCTCGGCGACTAATTCGTATTCAATTTTGGAGGAAGAAAATTTTTTAATCATACTCATATGTTGGCTATACTTTCAAATATTATTCGTAATATAACACCTTGGTTTTTTGATCATGGCATAAAAATTGTCGCAATCGTTATTGTTGCGCATCTTATCCGTAAATTTGCCGGAATTTTTATTGAAAAAATCATAAGAAAGGTCATTATTTCCGATCACTTTTTGACTAAAGAAGCGGAGAGAAAGCGAGAAGACACTCTTATCCGCATTTTTACCGTTTCGCTCAGAATACTTGTTTGGCTCTTGACTCTTTTGATGATTCTTCAGGAAACGGGTATCACCATAGGTCCGATTCTTGCCGCCGCAGGAATCGCTGGCATTGCTTTCGGTTTCGGGGGACAATATCTCTTCGCGATCTTATTAGCGGCCTTTTTATCAT
>Ga0075917_108_pt1 | contig 43732 bp, 36 predicted proteins | sample RifGroA2_FD_68336 | JGI IMG/M metagenome (GOLD analysis project Ga0075917, IMG submission 68336) | Parcubacteria bacterium GW2011_GWA2_38_27 | reverse complement strand
ATCTCAAATTTATCAAAAAATATATTCCTAATTTTTTGGGAATTTTCCGCGCAAAGAAAATTCAAAGGCACAATTAGAATGCCTTCCCTACAATCCAAAATCGAAAAAATTGAAACTTGATACAAATCTTCAAAATTTGAATAAATTCCGGAAAAAAATCTTTCTTTTATTTTTTGATCCGCTTTATTTTTATGCAAGTATGGCGGGTTGGAACAAATAAATTTGTATTTTGATAAACAATTTATTGAATCTCTATAAAAAACATCTTTCTTATCAATATATTTTTTATCGCAGTCAAAACCACTAGCTTTTTTGCAGTTATTCTTGCGAGACCAATTTATTAAATCTTGGTTTCCCGCAAAAGGATCAACAACTTCTTTGTCTTTCACGAATTTTTCTAATCCCTGCAGAATATAATCAGAATTTGTCGTAAAAAATTGTCCGAATTGCCTTTTCTCAATAGAAAAAACTCCTCTGTCATTTCGTGTTATTTTTTTAATTGCTTCTACTTTTGTCATATTTTTTTTCGTCTATCAACTTTTTTAACAACTTCTTTAATATCTTTTCTTTCTAACCATAGGGTATCGGCGATTGTTTCAAAAAATAAGCCGCTATCTCGCAACTGCTCGCACTCTTTTGAATTTATTCTAATTTTAATTGTAATTTTATCTTTTTTCATAATAAAGTACGCTTTGTTTTACTCTATAAATTCTCCGGGGCCGGCGTAAAATCCCTCAAAAGAAGAATAAGGATCGTCAACCCGGCGCTTTTCTAAAAGCGCTTGTTCGGAAAGGCCTTTTATAAATCCATTCATTAGCCAGATCGGGTCCCCATGGCTTATAACCAAAATTATTTTCCCTGTATATTTTTTATCAATTTCTTTCAAAAAATCCGTTGTCCGTTTTTTTACATCGCGCCAATTTTCGCCTCCTGGCGGCCGCTTGAATAATTTTTGCTTTTTGCTGGAGAAAAAATTCCTGTATTTTTCATCTTCTCCTCCCTGAAAAATCCCGAAATTTATGTCGCGCAGGCGCTTGTCTAAAATAATTTTCAAGCCAAGTTTTTCCGCCGCAATTCCGGCAGTCTGCCGAGTTCTTACCAAATCAGACGAATAGATCAAATCAATTTTCTTACCAGCTAATTTTTCAGCAGAAATTTTTATCTGCTCTTTGCCTTTTTCGGTCAAAAAAACAGGATCCCTCTCTGGTATGAGATACAAAAATCCTTTTTTCTCTTCCTGATAAATTGTGTTTCCGTGCCTTAATAAAATATACCTATTATTCATATTACATTTTCTCTGGCGAACTAATTCCCATTAAATCTAATGTATTTTTTAAGACAATTTTCGCCGCCCCGACCACAGCCAATCGAGCTTCGGTTAAATTTCTATCTTCTGTAATCACTTGGCAATTTTCATAAAATTTATGAAAAGCGTCAGCCAGCGACAAAGCATATTGCGGAATCCTCTGAATCTGATAGTCCTTCGCCGTATCCTCAATAACTTCCGGAAATCTGATAAATTGTTTAATCAAATTCAATTCACTCGCTCGTGTGCCTACTCGTGTGCCTACCAGATAGGCACACACTTCTTGTGCCTGTCTGGTAGGCACACAAATCCGATTTTGATTTTTACATTTTTTGATAATACTGCAAATTCTCGCATACGCATATTGTATATAATAAACCGGATTTTTGTTTGATTTATCTTTCGCTAATTTCAAATCAAAATCCAAATGCGTATCAGGGCTCCTTACCAAAAAGAAAAAACGAGCGGCGTCCAGCCCGACCTCTTCTATCAGCTCGTCTATGGTTACATATATTCCCGATCTCTTTGACATTTTAACCTCTTCCCCATTCTCAATAAGACGGACTAATTGCGCAACGATAAAATCTGTCTGTTCTTTTTTATGACCCAAGGCCTCTGCCCCGGCTTTCATTCTTGCCACATAGCCGTAATGATCAGCTCCTAAAAAGAAAATCAATTTATCAAACCCCCTGCTGAATTTATTTTTCAAATAAGCAATATCAGACGCGAAATATGTTTTTTCCTTGTCTTCCTTTATTAAAACCCTGTCCTTATCATCGCCAAATTTTGACGACGCAAACCACAAAGCGCCTTCTTTTTCATAGGTCAAACCTTTGTCTTTCAAAAAGTCAATCGTCTTGCCGACTTCTTTAGCTAATTTTTTCTCCGAGAACCAAATGTCAAATTTTATTCCCATTTTCTTAACCGTCGGCTTTATCATTTTTTTCAAAAGGAGCCGAGCTCCTTTTTCGCCAATTTTTTCCGGGTCATTGCCTTTAATCTCTTTTCTTAAATCATCAATATAATCCCCCTTATAAACCGCCTCCGAATCTCCGATTATAGAATGCCCCAATTTTTTGATTTGCCCTCCTGTGTCGTTAATATAATACTCCATCGTTGTTTTACAACCCGCTTTTTCCAAAACATTCGCCAAAACATCTCCGCAAAACCCTCCCCTGCCGTTGCCCAAAGTCAAAGGTCCCGTGGGATTAGCGGAAATAAACTCCACATTTACTTTTGTCTTGCCCCCGATTTTCAAACTCCCGAATTTTTCTTTTTGCTTCAAAATCTCTCCAACCTGTTTCTGCAAATATTCTTTTGAAATAAAAAAATTTATAAACCCGCCTATCGCCTCAACCTTTTCAAAAAAAGAAACATCCCCCACTTTTCCTCCCCCTCGTAGAGGGAGAGGATTGAGGAGGGGGCTATCTCCGCAGAGGGAAAATTCTCCCCCACCTTCTTCCTCCACCTCTTTGAGGGAGAGGATTGAGGAGGGAGTGAAAAATTGCGAAATTATTAACCTCGCCATTTCCTCTGGACTTTTCTTCGCAATTTTAGCCAGTTGAAAAGTAGCATTCGTTGCATAGTCCCCATATTTCCCTTCTTTCTGCGCCTCAACTGAAATTTCCGGAATTTCAAATCCCGGAAAGTCCCCATTTTTCTGAAGTTCTCCGACAGAATCCCTTATCAATTTTTTAATTTCTTCCCTTATCATAATTTAATCTTAATAGATATAATAATATGGGTCAACTATTGACATAATTATAAAATTATGCTATCTATAAAATATAGATAAACAGTGGCTCGTTCTACGAACTAATACGAAACGTTTTATCTGGAAAGGAAACAAAGATGGAAACAAAAAGAACAAATCAGATGATCGTCAGGTTCTCGCTTGTAAGCGCGGCGCTCATCGGCCTTTTTTGGCTAATCTGGTATTTGATTGCCGGATCCGTTCCCTCTGCCAGTAGTATCAAAATGACCGAGGAATGGACTATTCAACTTCCTTTTGAGATATCCCGTTTTTGGGATATTCTGATTGCACCTATATGGTCCACCATCCTTATCCTCATCTTCACGAAAAAAAGAATCTCTGAAGATGACGATTTGGTTGCCGGGCTGGTTGCCGGGCTGGTTGCCGGGCTGGTTGCCGGGCTGGTTGCCGGGCTGGTTGCCGGGCTGGGTGCCGGGCTGAGTGCCGGACTGGTTGCCGGACTGGTTGCCGGGCTGGTTGCCGGGCTGGTTGCCGGGCTGGTTGCCGGGCTGGTTGCCGGGCTGGTTGCCGGACTGGGTGCCGGACTGGGTGCCGGACTGGTTGCCGGGCTGATTGCCGGGCTGATTGCCGGACTGGGTGCCGGACTGGGTGCCGGGCTGGTTGTCGGGCTGGTTGTCGGGCTGAAATTCATCTTTTCGGCCAAGCTCTGGTCGGCACTGATTGATTGGTTATTGGTCAAAAAGAACTAAACCAACCCCCTCCCGTCCAAAAAAAACAAAGGTCTGCCGCATCTTGGCAGACCTTCTTTTATTTTCCTACTTCTTATATTTTCTTTTTTTTATTTTTCAACTTTTTTCATCGTAGTAAAATTCCTCCGATCGGAGGAATTTTACTACGATGAAATACGACGCTATTTGACAAAAAAACTCAAAAAACTATTATTAATATAATGACTCAAATAGCTATAAAAAAATTCAATCGGGATATTTTAGGCCTAAAAAAAGAAGTAAGAATGCTTCGCTCTTTTCTTATTGGAAACTTATTAAAAGATAATGAAGGAGAATATAAACAGAAATTTATTAGAACAATTCTAATGGCCTCAAAAGAAAATGCAAAGTTTGTTTTCAAAAATGGTGAAATTTTTTTGGGACAATTGCAAAAAAAAAATTTATGATTTTGTTAATTTACGGCAACCATTTTTTGAAGTCCGCTAAAAAACTCCCTAAAAATATTCAGGAAAAATTAAAAATACAATTAGATGCTTTATCGCAAAATACTTTTTATCCTTTACCGCATACAAAACCGCTTGCCCATCAATTAGTTGGATTATATTCTTTTAGAATTACTCGCGACTAGCGGGTAATTTTTCAGTTTGAAAACCCGAAAATAATAAAACTGATCGAAATTGGATATAGAAAGGATATATATAAATAATAATGATATGGAAATATTTTCGGAAAACAAAAAGGCCTATTTCAATTATGAAATAAAAGAAAAATTCCGGGCCGGGGTTGTTTTAACCGGCCAGGAAGTAAAATCAATACGGCTGGGCAGAATAAGCTTGGCTGGTTCTTATGTTGTTTTCAAAGACAGCCAGATCTATTTAATCGGAGCGAAAATCCCCGCATATCAGCCGAAAAACGCGAGCGCAAACTATAATCCGGAAAGACCGAGAAAACTTCTTTTGAATAAATCCGAAATAAATTACCTAATCGGAAAATCAAGTGAAAAAGGCTTGACTTTGATACCCATTAAGGTCTATACTGAAAATGCAAAAATAAAACTTGAATTCGGGATAGCAAGAGGCAAGAAAAAATACGACAAAAAAGAAATAAGCGCCAACTTATTTAACAAACCTGCGTTAGCATACGTTTAACGCCATCTTCACCGCTAACTCCCAATAGGCGGATGAAGGTGTCATATTATTGGGATAGATGATTTTTCGCCCCTAAAATCATTGAGGCAATGGGGATAAGATAATTAATTTTTTTTCTGCTTCATATTTAATTATCCGAAAATAAAAACAGAATAAACTTGTAGAATTATTTTAGCCGATCTTTTGGACGGGGCTTCAACGCCCCCATCTCCACACAAATTAAAATTCAGAGATTAGCAGCTACCTTAAATTGCAAAATTTCTTCAACTCTTTGTATTTTGGTTTTGACCGCAAAGTTGCTGTAACTAGTCGGCTTATTAGAGAGTAAAAGGAAAAGCAAGCGAGGAAGAATGAAAATAAATTTTCATTCTGACGAGCGTAGATTTTCCTTTTACGAACGAGTGAAACAAGTATATAAATACTTTGTATAAACCTCCTCGTTCTATCAACTTTTCGTCCGAAAACAAAAACAAAAAAGTTCGGAAGGAATTTCGCAGTTCAAAGTAGCCGAAGAAGCGTAGTTTATAATATAATCAGAACAAATAAAAAATCTGCACAAGAGAACCTACATAAACAACCAAATAAGGGCGAAGGAAGTGCGAGTAATTGACGAAACAGGCAAACAGCTGGGGATTTTGCCGATTTTTCAGGCGATCCAAATCGCGCAAGAGCGGAATCTTGATTTAATCCAAGTTACCGAAAAGGTGGAGCCGCCGGTTTGCAAAATAATAGAGCGCGGAAAATACATATACCAGCAACAGAAAAAAGAAAAAGACGCTCTTCGCCATAAAGGCGGAGAATTAAAAGGCATCCGCCTTACTTTCGGGATATCAGAGCATGATATGGATGTGCGGGCATCTCAGTCGGAAAAATTCCTGAAAGCAGGCGACTCTGTCCGAATAGAAATGCGCCTATTCGGCAGAGAAAAAGCCCATCAGGATTTCGCGAGGGAAAAAATAAAAAAATTCATTGGACTGATGGAAAAAAGATTACCAATAAGAACAGATAGAGAATTAAAAAAAGAGCCAAGGGGCTTCACAATGATTATTACAAAAAAATAATGTTATTGAAATTTTGCGCCAAGCGCAAAATACAAAGTAAATAGTATTAAATAAAAATGAAAACAAGGAAATCATTTGTAAAAAGGTTTAAGATAACCAAAACCGGCAAAGTCCTGAGAAGGGCAACCGGTCAAAACCATTTTCGGGCGAAGCAAACAGGAAAGCAAAGAAGAAAAGGCAGGAAATGGATTGCGGTTTCTCTGCCGACAGCCAATAAAATTAAAAAACTAATCGGAAAGATATGAAAAGGTATGCCTAGAGTTAAAAGGGGCGTAACAGCCCATCACAGAAGAAAAAGATTATTGAAATACACGAAAGGTTTCCGTTGGGGAAGAAAATCAAAATTCCGTCTCGCAAAAGAGGCGGTTATTCACGCGTGGAAATACGCGTACAGGGATAGAAGAAATAAAAAGAGAGCTTTCAGGGCGCTCTGGCAGATACACATAAACGCCGCTTGCCGGGCGCAGGGTTTGCAGTACAGCCGTTTTATCCATATGCTTAAAGAAAAAAATATCGCCATTGACAGAAAAATTCTTTCCGAATTGACCAAAAGCCAGCCGGACATATTTAAAAAAATCGTTGAAGAAGCGACCTCTAAATCTAAATGATGTTGTGCGGCTATCTGGTGGCCACAAGCGTGTTGCCACCAGATAGCCGCACCGACGCAAATAAAACTAAAAGTCCTCCGATGTCCATCGGAGGACTTTTAGTTTTTACTTCTAAGCCCAAGATGATGGCAATTTTTAAATCCGCGATTGCCGGAGATCAGAGAATATGAAAGTCCGAACACAAGTCGCTGAAAATCAATAATGCCCATCGGACATTAAAACCAACTATCGTAATTTTTAACGACGGAATGAAAAAACACAATTATTATTTTTTTAATTATTTCTGTTTTTGACGGAAAAATTCCAGACGGGAAAAAATTGCCGAATCGTAAGGAAAAATTTTTGCCGCTTGTTCAAGAAGCGAAATCGCTTCGCCATATCTTTCTTCGCCGATATAAATATCGCTCAAATTAATATAGGCAAGATAATAACCGGAAAGCTCTATCGCTTTTTTATACTCTAAGATCGCTTCTTCTGCCTCTCCCCTTCTCTGGAAAATCGCTCCTAAATTATTATGGGAAACCCCGTATTTTGGCTCAATTTCAATCGCCTTCGCAAACGCTTTCCCTGCCTCTTCATATCTCCCCTGCCGGAATAATTCCACTCCCAGATTATTTTGCAGAAGAAAACTTTCCGGAGACAGATTTGCGTCATGCTGATAAAAATCCAATGGCTTTTGCCATAATTCGTTCCGCGCCATAACAGTTCGCCCAAAAAAACAAAAAATAATTATTAAAAACAAGGCAACAACCGCCTTCAGAAAACTCGGGGTCTCTTTTATTAAAAAAACCAACCCTAAAGCGGATAAAATAAAAATGCCAATGGCTGGAAAATAAAGATACCTCTCTGCCATTGCCTGGCCAGTGATAAATACTACATTTAATACGGGAAAAATGCCGATTAAAAACCAAAACCCCAAAAAAGAAATTGCCGGACTTGCTTTTTTATGGAGCCATAAAAACACAACTGCCAATAATATCAAAACAGAAACAGAAATAATGAAACGGTAATCCGTTAATCCTTTAATCACGAATTGGCGGTCAGTGAAAAGAGGAATCGGGAAAATTATTATTTTCAAATAATCTGCCAGAGAAGTTATGGCGGTCAAAAAACGCTCCAGCAAAGACGCTTTTGCCATTAAAGAAAGAGTTGAGCCAAAATAAATTTTAGCGATTAAAAAGCGAAAAAAAACATAAATAATCGCTGGAATAAAAAATACCTCAATGAATTTATAAATACTTGAAATACTTTTGCGAAAAAAATAAAACAGGTAGACTAGAAAAGTCAAAGGAAAAACAAAAAACGACTCCTTGGTAAATAAGGTCAGGAAAAATAAAATTTGGGCTCCAGCTAAAAATTTCCAATTGCCGAAATTATCTTCAGTCCAAAGAAATAAAAACAAGAGCGCCCCAAGCGCAAATGATGTTGCCATTAAGTCTCCCTGAGAAGCAAGCCAGGAAATCGCTTCCGCATTTGCGGGATGAAAAGCAAATAAAAAACTCGCCAGAAAAGCGCAAAGCCCCGAAGGCAAAATCGGAAAATGCCTACACGCGATTTTCCTTGCCAAAAAATAGACAAAGGCGATGTTAATAAAATGAAAAACAAGGCTTATTATATGAAAGCCAGTTGGATCGGAACCAAAAAAAATATATTCAAAGCGGTAAAGCAAAATAACCAGCGGCCTGTAAAAAGAATTTCCGCCGGGTCCGTTTCCGCCCATCATTACCGATGTCGTGAAAATATCCTTCAAAAATCCTCCTTCTGTGACAAATTTATTGCCCAAAATCTGGACTTCGTCGTCCCAGATAAAAGGGATAATAAAAGAGCTTGAATAAATTATCAAGGTTAAAAAAAATATTAAGCCGATTTGAAAAACCGGCTGTTTTAATACTTTAAATAATTTCTTTTCGGATTTCATCTGGCAATGAAATAAAACACCTTGTCTCGCAAAACAAGCGATCGCTTATTTTGCGAGACAAGATTAAACAACTATCCTATCGCTTAAAATAGCCTAATAGATTATTTAATTTCTGACTGTTCACAATATCCTCCTTTTCCGCCCAGCCGCGTCTCGCCTGAGCTATCCCGTATTTAATATTGCCCAAATGGATCTTGTCATGGCTGTCGGTATTGATTGCCATTTTTACTCCCGCTTCTTTCGCTTTTCTGATATTAATATCTTTCAAGTCCAGCCGGTCGAGCGAGGAATTTATTTCTAAAATTATTCCGGTTTCTTTAGCAACCATTAAGATTTTATCAAAATCAATTTGACACTCGTCTCTTTCTTGGATAAGCCGTCCTGTAGGATGGGAAATAATATCAATGTTCGGATTTCTCATTGCTTTTATTATTCTTTCCGTCATTTTTTCTTTTTCCATTTTAAGCCCGGAATGGACGCCGGCAATAACAAAATCAAGTTGCGCCAAGACATCATCGCTGATATCAACCGATCCGTCAGCCAGTATGTTTGTTTCACAACCTTGAATAATGCGGAATTTCCTCCTTCGTTCTCCCCCCACCTCCGCGGAGGAATGGGATGGAAGCGGGAAACTATTATTTAACTTTTCAATCTCCTTTTTCTGCAAAAGTAATTGCTTTTCATCCAATCCCTGCTCTATCCTTAAAAATTTTGTGTGGTCGGAAATGCCAATATATTCATAGCCCATTTCAATAGCCGCCTGAGCCATTTGTTCAATTGAATTTTCTCCGCCATCCCAGCTGGAATGGCAATGCAAATCGCCTTTAATATCATCGTATCCCACAAGTTCTGGTAATTTTCCCGCTATAGCCGCTTCTATTTCTCCGGAATTTTCCCTTATTTCAGGTGGAATCCAAGCAAGACCTATTGCTCTATAAATATCCTGCTCAGTTTTGCCAGCGATCATTTTTTTCCCGCGGAAAACGCCATATTCATTCAGCTTTAACCCTTTTTCTATGGCAATCCGCCGTGTCGCGATATTGTGTTCTTTAGAACCGGTAAAATATTGCAAAGCGGAGCCGAAACTTTTTTCCGGAATAATTCTCAAATCAATATCAAATCCGCTTTTCGTTCTTATGGAAACTCTTTTTAATCCTTTACTCCAAACCTTAACCGTTTCTGGCAAAGCAGAAAAAAAATCAGCCAGTTTTTTCGGATTTTTTGAAACCGCCAAAATATCAACATCTCCGATGGTTTCTCTCATCCTTCTCGCAGAGCCTGCCATAGTTATCTCTAAAACATATTCTAATCCAGAAAGCTTTTTCAAAATATCTTCCACTGACGGCATTATTTTCCCCAAAAGAAATCTGCCTTTGCTTTTTTTAACAAACTCTATGCCATCCAAAATATTTTTTCCGCTCTTTTCTCCAAACCCTTCCAATCCGGCGATTTCCCCGGATTTGGCTTTTTTCTCCAAATCCTTTAAATTTTTAATTTTCAATTTTTGGTAAAGCTGTTTTATTTTCCGCGGGCCAATGCCATCTACCGACATTAATTTTTCCAAATCCACCGGCGTTTCTTTTTTCAATCTTTCATAGCGCAAAATTTTTCCAGTTTTAATATATTCCTCTATTTTCAAAGCCAAATTTTTCCCCACCCCGGGTATCTCTTCCAGCGCTTTTAGTCCCCATTTTTTATAAATCTCCTCTATATCTTCTTTGGTCGCCTCTACCCCAACCGCCGCTTTTCTGTAAGCAAATGGCTTAAAATCAATTTCCTCCATTTCAAAATAATCCGCCATTTCATAAAATATTTTTGCGATTTCCAAATTTTTCATCTGCTATTGATACTTATAAAATAATATAATATGATTAAAATATCGTGAAAACCCACTAGTAATAATTACTGAAAGGAAATCACATGGCAAGATCTTTCGACTTAAATTGGGAAAAAATGCGGGCTATGATAAAAGTTGCGAGACACTTTACGATCTATGCTGCCCATAGCAGACATGGTCACCAGGGATTAATAGATGAACGATCAGTAAGTACCAAAATCCGTAAGGCCGCCAAGAGAATTTATAGCGCCAAAACTATAGACGAGTTGAAAATCTTTCTTAAGGGACGCTTTTACACTCCTTGGGAGACGCTTTTCTTAGGCACCGATACTCTTACGACTCTCTCCCGCTCCCCATAGATGCCAACCTAATTTGGCATCTTTTTTTATTTTTAAAAAACTTGACAAGGTTCCTTAATTTGCTACAATGACAATAATGGCAATAGTTCGTACATCACGGACTAAAGTTGCGTGTCACAGAAAGAGTTCTTGAAAAAGGACTCTTTTTGTTTTACAATTATTGCGTGGACCTGGGCCTGTGGTGTATGTAGTAACATATTGCCTTTGACACGCAACGAAGCGGGTGCGAACCCCGCCAGGTCCACACCAGAAAGTCTTTTGATTTTTTTCAAGGGGCTTTTTGTTTTGCTAACACCTACATCGCAACATACGGCGGGAAATGAAGCGTAGTTTTATTATCTGGACTTATTTCTTTGCGGATAGACAAGATGACAAAAGCGGAAATTAAATTCAAAAGCCAAGCCGCGATAAAAATCGCGTTAAACCCGAAAAGGGCGGAAATAATCCCGCCGCAAGCGCCTGTGATTCCAACCCCAATGCCCAAAGAAGTGCTGTCCAGTCCCCACTCAAACGCTTCTCTGCCCTTGTCTATGTGCCTCCCGAAAATAGCGTACCAGGAAGGTATCATCATCGCCATCCCGAGAGCGTGAATGGTGTTAAAAAGATAAATATGCCAAGGACTGGAAGAAATCATAAATCCCAAAGGCGCCAAGCTGACGATAAGCGTCCCTAAAAACATAAATATAAAATCATCTTTCTCTCCGCGATTCTTATCCAAATATCTGCCGATAGGAATCTGCAAAGACGATTTTGTTATCCAATAAAAAAGCGCCGCGAATCCGGCGACTTTTGCCGCCTGAATGGTATCTCCCGCCGTGATTCTCTGAACTATGAAAATCGCGAAAATAGGAGACAGAAATCCCCAGCCGGCATTCAAAAAAAAATCGCTTACCATTAAAATCCTGATAACCTTGTTGATATTTTTAAACATAGGGCACTCGTAGTAATACTATGAGGACATTCCCCGTAGTTATTTATATCGCTTATGATTCTCCGTACTCCACTTTTTTAATTTTATAAATTATTTTTTTAGGATGAGAAACAACAATCTCGTCTCCTGGCTTGTGCCCTAAAAACGCCACGCCCACCGGCGACTCATTGCTTATTCTTCCTATAGACGGATCCGCTTCCAAAGTTCCCACAATCATAAATTCCTCTTTTTCTCCCTCAACTTCCACTGCCACTTTTGCCCCTATATTGACAGACCCCGCTTGCTCGGGCGAAGGCGATTTTATTATTTCTTTATTTTTGAAAATATTTTCTAATTCAATGATGCGATTTTCCAGCCGTTCTAAATCCTCTTGAAAAGAAACATACTCCGGGTTTAAATCCTCGGATTCTAAAAGTTTAGGGACTTCATTATCGGTCATAGCTACCCTTATTTTTTTCAGCGATTCGTATTCTTTCTCTAAATTTTCCAGTCCTTTTCTAGTTAGATAAAATTTTTTTCCCTCCTCCATATTTTTGAAAATAATTTTTAACGAGATTTCGTAGTTAAAAATAGGTTATGATATTTTATTTTATTCCATCAAAACCATTTGTCAATCCACCTAACTGAAACAAAAAACCGCTCCTTATGAAAAATAAGGAACGGCTTTTTGCCAATATATCGGGACATGCTCCCGCTATATTGACGATAAAAGATATTAGTAGTCCATCGGCGGCATAGAAGGCATGCCTTTTTTACTTCCGCCTTCTTCTGGTTTCTCCGCCACAACGCATTCAGTGGTTAAGAACATGCTTGCCGCTGAAGCCGCGTTCTGCAAGGCAGACCGCACAACTTTGGTCGGATCCACAATGCCCGTTGTCAGCAAATCTTCATAAACCATTTTCTCGGCATTAAATCCGAAACCGCCCTGCCCTTCCTTAACTTTCTGAACAACAATAGCTCCGTCTATTCCCGCATTCTGACTTATCTGGCGAATCGGTTCTTCCAACGCTCTTTTTAGAATATTCAGCCCGGTTTTTTCATCGCCGTTTATGTCTAACCCTTCTAAAACCAAACTTGCTCTTATTAATGCCACTCCTCCGCCCGGAACAATACCCTCTTCAACTGCCGCCTTTGTCGCAGAAAGCGCGTCTTCAGTTTTGTGTTGTCTTGCTTTTTGCTCAACTTCTGTCGCAGCTCCAACTTTGATAACCGCCACTCCTCCTGCTAATTTAGCCAGCCGCTCCTGTAATTTTTCCTTGTCAAATTCCGAACTGGAAGCGCTTATCTCGTTTTTTATTTGAGCCACTCTTGCTTCAATTTTTTCTTTATCGCCTTTGCCTTCAATAATAGTGGTGTTTTCTTTCGTCGCAACGACTCTTCTCGCTGAACCAAGCATATTCAGATCAATTTTTTCAAGCTTTATTCCTTTTTCCTCGGAGATTACCGTTGCTCCGGTAACCGCGGCTATATCTTCCAGCATTTCTTTTTTTCTATCGCCAAATCCCGGCGACTTTATAGCCAAAGCGTTAAAAATTCCGCGAAGTTTGTTCACAACTAAAGTTGCAAGAGCATCGCCTTCAATCTCATCGGCAATAATAACTATTTCCTTTTTTCCTGTCTGCACGACTTTTTCCAAAACAGGCAAAATTTCATTCAAGGCTGTTATTTTTCTGTCAGCGATTAAAATATACGGCTCTTCATAAATCGCTTCCATTCTCTCAGAATCAGTAATCATATATGGAGAGATATATCCCCTATCAAACTGCAAGCCCTTCACAATATCCTTCTGAATCCCGAATGTTTTTGATTCCTCAACCGTTATTACTCCGTCTTTGCCGACCTCAGCCATCACCTCGGCAATCAAACCGCCTATTTCCTCGCTCTCGGCTGAAATAGTCGCCACCTGCGCCATTTCTTCTTTTGTTGTTATTTTTTTCGCCATTCCTTTCAGCTGCTCAATCAATTTTTCAACTCCTTTTTCAATGCCTCTTTTCAGCGCTAAAGGATTAGCGCCGGCAACCACATTTCTCAGTCCTTCTGTAATCATCGCCTGCGCCAAAATAATAGCCGTGGTCGTCCCGTCTCCGGCAATGTCATTAGTTTTCTCCGCCACCTCTTTAACGATCTCTACTCCCATATTTTCAATCTTGTCTTCCAGCTCTATTTCTTTGGCAATGGTCACTCCGTCGTTTGTAATGGTGGGCGAACCGAAACCTTTATCCAAGGCAACATTCCTGCCCTTAGGCCCGATAGTTATTTTCACGGCGTTGGCAAGTTTGTCAGCCCCGGCTTTCAATTTTTTTCTCGCGTCTTCATCAAACAAAATCTGTTTAGCCATAAGTTTAGTTACGAATTACGAATTTTTACTAATATACGAAAACATTTTTGTATATTAATATTTTTTTGTATTTCGTAGCATTATTCTATTATAGCAAGAATGTCTTCCTCTTTTGCTATTAAATATTCTTTATTTTCAACCTTTATTTCGCTTGGCCCGTATTTTGTGAACAAAACCTTGTCTCCCGGCTTTATATCCAGTGTCAAAATTTTACCCGAAGCCGTCTTTCTGCCCGGACCCACAGCGATTACCCTACCCTGTTCTGGCCTTTCCTTCTCGGCTGTTTCTGGAAGCAAAATTCCACTTATTGTCTTGTCCTCTCCCTTTGAGGGCTCAATAAGGATGTAATTAGATAATGGTTTTATATTCATAATTTTTTTTACAACCCTGAATTGCAAAATTTCTTCAACTCTTTGTGTTTTTATTTAGTCTGCGCCTTTGCAAAAATTTCTCGGCAGACTTCATTCTGTAGTATGCCTTAAAATTTTTGCTTCGGCTCGCCTTCAAATAAAAACAAAATCGTTTGGAAAAAATTTTGCGATTCAAGGTTGTTTCTATTTTGCCTAGTTTTAGTTATATTTAATTTATTTATCAATCGCGACCTTTGAGTGCTAATTTAATATTTCTATTTTAGAAATCCCAAGCTCTTTGTCAACCCCCTATCGCCATTTTACCTCTTTTTACTTCCCTCCCCCTTTTCGCGCTATTTTTTTATCGTCAATTAAAAACCACGATCGTGGTTTTTAATTGACGATAATTTTTACTTGTTATGTTAAAATAAAAACATATAATGGAATAATATAAATACTTTGAAATACGAAATACCAAATAAAAAAGAGAATTTCCTGATCTTTTCTCCAAATTTCAGCCGCAAATTCGCTATAACTCGTAAGCATATCCGATGGATATGCTTCCTCGTTCTATCAAATTTTCGCTCTGAAATTTGGAAAAAGGACCAAAAAAGCATTTCGCAATTCAAAGTAAATAAATATTGGCATAAAATATTTACGGCATGAATAAATATTATTTGGAAATTTTAAGAGAAATAAAAAGAAAAGCAAACCCGCCAGCAACGCTTCGCGTAGCGATGCGGGCCGGCGTAGCGATGCGGACAGGGGAAATTGCTTGGGTTAAAAAGTATATGGGCACTAATAAAATTTTCTATTGCCTGAAATCCGCTACAAAGAAAAAAATCGCCAAAGATTGGATAAAAAACCATCTTGATATTTCCTTATCAGATTATATTGAACTACTTAATTCTTTATTCGCCGGAAAATCGCATGAAGAAATATGTATTGCCAGTTTATTGCTTCAATTTTTGCCAAAATTAAGAAAACAACTCAACCCAAAAAATTTAGACAAATGGATAGATAACGCCTGTGGCTGGGGAGAGATTGATTCCATCTGCCAATCCAATTTTTCTTCCGAAGAATTGCTGGGCGACTGGAAAATTTGGAAGAAATTATTATCAAAATTTTCAAAAGACAAAAATATAAGCAAAAGGCGAGCAAGTTTGGTTTTGTTGACTAAGCCGACAAAAACTTCCAAAAACCCGAAGTTATCCGGCTTGGCTTTTGATAATATTGATAAATTAAAATTTGAAAAAGATATTTTGATCACCAAAGCCGTATCCTGGCTTTTAAGAAGTTTAATAAGCCATCATCCGGACAAAGTAAAATCCTATTTGAAAAAGAATAGAAACACCTTGCCAAAAATCGCAATTCGCGAGACTGAGAGGAAGCTCCTCACCGGCAGAAAATGAACTTTCCATTATTGACTACGAAAACAAGCGATCGCGTTTTAGCGTAGTCAAGATAATTCGGGAATAAAACCGAATTCCAAGCTACTCCCCCTTCACTTAAGTTTTATATATTATAAATTTAGACCATGTCTTAATGGAAAGCGAAGCAACCTTCCAGCAACGACATCTGAAACGAACGGATGGTATCCGACGAATATCGGATGAGCGAGCGAGGAATAAACAAAACTTCTCAACGGGGAATTTTGCGGTCGTTGCTGGAAGGTTGCCGAAGCGATTGACCTATTTCAAAAATAATGATACCTTATAATAATATATGAATATGCTCATCAAATTGCTCTTTAATGTCATTGCCGGAACATTAGGAATTTATTTGGCTTACCGGTTTGTGCCCGGCGTGTTTTTTTCGGGAAATATAAAAACGCTTATAATAATCGGCTGTATTTTGGGAATTATAAATCTTTTCATAAAGCCGATTTTAAAAATAATATCCCTTCCTTTAAGGATTATCACTTTCGGACTATTTACTTTATTTATAAATATGGGGCTGGTCTGGCTGATGGAAATTATTTTCAACCAAAATCTTGACATCAAGGGCATAATTCCCTTATTCTGGACAACTATCATAATCTGCGCGTTAAATTTGGGACATTCCTCGCCATAACTATGGCGAGGAATGTCCCCGTCATAATTAATACCTTATTTTTGCATTTTTCACTTTAAGTTTTGAGTTTCATTATTATGCAATTATTCTTATCTATCGCTCAAATCGCCACAGCTATCGCGCTTTCAATACTTATCCTTGTCCAACAAAGGGGCACTGCCCTTGGTTCTGCTTTCGGCGGAGACAGCGGCGGGGTCTACGCCACAAGGCGCGGAATTCAGAAAAATATTTTTTGGCTTACAATCGGATTCGGCGTTTTATTTATTATTTTAGCTATCCTTAACCTCATTTCCTAACACCGACTCGAGATAAAAAATATAAATGTTTTCTTTTCAAAAAAATAAACAAATTTCAGAACCAGCAGATCCTTCATCGAGAAGAAATGTTTTGCGGCTGTTTAAATGGAAAATAAAATTGCCGAAAATAAAACAATGGATACGGCTTCCTTTTATTTTATCAACAAAAGAAAAATTATTTTTCTTTTCGTTTTCTATTTTATTCCTCTGTTCTTTTGTATTTCTCTCCGTTAACGGTTATTTTAAAAATACTAAAATAAATCCAGCCCGAGGCGGTATATATATAGAAGGCGTAGTCGGCCAACCAGGATTTGTAAATCCTATTTACGCGGACTCAGACATTGACCGCGACATCAGCCAGCTTATTTTTTCCGGCCTAATGAAATACGGAAAAAATTTGGAAATCATACCCGATCTTGTTGAAAAATACGAAATTGAAGACAATGGAAAAACATATAAATTCTTTCTCAGGGACAATCTTTTCTGGCAGGATAAAACTCCGCTTACAGCTGATGATATTATTTTTACAATAAAGACAATCCAGAATCCTGACTTTAAAAGCCCGTTTCAAGCGAATTGGGTCGGAGTGGAAGCAGAAAAAATAAGCGAAAATATTTTGAAATTAAAACTCAAAATGCCTTATGTGGCGTTCCTTGAAAATTGCGTTCTAAAAATACTGCCAAAGCATATCATGGAAAGCATCCCTGCCGAAAGGTTCCCTTTTATAAGGCCAATCGGTTCCGGCCCTTATAAATTAAAAGAGGAAATAAAACAAGGCAAAGATGGCCAAACAAAATCACTTACGCTCTCGGAAAATCCGTATTATTTCGACGAAAAACCAAAAATATCGGAAATAAAATTTATCTTTTACGACAAAGACGAAGATGTAGCGAAAGCGTTTGGAGCGGGAAAGATAGACGGAGCTTCTTTGGCATCCCCCTATGCGTTAGACGAAAAATTAATAAGATATTCTTTCCCATTGCCGAGATATTTTTCAGTTTTCTTCAACCCGGAAAAATCAAAAGTCCTGGCTGACAAACAAATAAAGCTCGCCTTGAACTACGGCACTGATAAAAAATCTCTCGTGGAAAAAATATTCGGCTCAGTGGACCAGGCTCTAATTATTGATTCGCCGCTTCTGCCTGATTTTTACGGATTCCCCCAGCCCTCTAAAATTTACGAATACGACCTTGAGAAAGCGAAAAACATTCTTGAGCAAGCAGAATTTAAAGACGAAAATCAAAATGGCTTGCGGGAAAAAATAACAAAGAAAGAACCTGCTTTCGTATTTGGAAAAGAATTAAAAAGCGGGTCTAGCGGAAAAGATGTCACAGAGCTCCAAAAATGCATGGTAAAATTTCCGGAAATCTATCCTGAGGGAGAAATAACCGGATATTTCGCCAAAAAAACAGAAGAAGCGATAATTCGTTTTCAGGAGAAATACTCCAAAGAAATCTTGGAGCCGTGGGGTTTCAGAAGCGGCACAGGAATAGTAAGCAAAACCACTCGGGCGAAATTAAACGAAATCTGCGCAGAAAAAACAGAGGACTCGCTCCCCTTAAAAATCTCAATAACAACCGTAGACCAAGATTTGATGAAAAAAACAGCAGAGGCGTTGAAAGAGCAGTGGAAAGCGCTGGGAGTTGAGGTTGAAATAAAAACATTGCCCATTTCCCGGCTAGAGTTGGAAGTCATTAAAACAAGAGAATACGAGTGCCTGCTGTTCGGAGAAGTTCTCGGGATAATACCCGACCCTCTCCCCTTCTGGCATTCCTCACAGAAAAAAGATCCTGGTCTTAATTTGGCGATTTATGAAAATAAAAAAGCAGACAAACTATTGGAAGATATCAGAAAATCAGCCGACATTTTTTCCCAAACGGATAAATTCGCAGAACTTCAAAATATATTGATTGACGACGCTCCGGCTGTTTTCCTTTATAGCCCTGACTATATTTATTTGGTCGCGGCGAAAATAAAAGGCATAAATTCTGAAAAAATCCTTGACCCCTCAAAAAGATTTATAGGAGTTGAAAATTGGTACATCAAAACAAAAAGAGTATGGAAATAGTAACAAAAAATTCAAAACCCAATATACGATATCTAAATGATATGAAAGATGTAATTTTTGACAAAGAGTGGCTGAAAAGCGCGCCAAATTTAGAATTGTATTATATGTACAGAGGGGTTAAAAAAAAAGACGAGTTAAGATATGACATCACTATAATTCCTTCCTTGATGCTGGGAAAAGAATATAATAAAACAAAAGGTCACGAACATATTGAAAATTTCAAAGAAATTTATACGGTACTGAAAGGCGAAGCGATTTATTTAATGCAAAAAAGGAAAGAAAAAGAAATAACAGACGCCTATGCGGTCAAGGCAAGAAAAGGAGACGCTGTAATCATCCCTGCCGGCTACGGCCATTTCACCATAAACCCGAACGCTAAAGATTTAAAAATGGCGAACTGGATGGCGGACAATGTTAAAAGCGATTATTCGCCGATTGAGAAAATGGCAGGCGCTTGTTATTTTTATACGACCAGCGGCTGGATAAAAAATAAAAGCTACAGCGAAGTTCCGGAACTTCGCTTTGAAAAGCCCTTAAAATCCCTGCCAAAAAATCTGGACTTCCTGAAAAATAAATAAGAAACCTCAAAGGAGCATAGCTCCCTCATTAAAGGAGCTCGGTTCCTTTTTAAGCGGACGTGGCGGAATTGGCAGACGCGGCGGCTTCAGGAGCCGTTGGGAGCAATCCCTTGAGAGTTCAACTCTCTCCGTCCGCACAAAAAAAGAATAAAAAAATATCTAATAATAAATAATAAAAGGAGCCGAGCTCCTTACAATTTTTATGAGAGAACAAAAAAAACCAACTCTAAAAATAATTCCTCTCGGAGGATGCGAAGAAGTCGGAAGAAATATGACTGTTTTTGAATATGGCGACGATGTCGTTATAATTGATATGGGCATCCAATTTCCGGAAGAAGATATGCCCGGCATTGATTATGTCATTCCCAACATCAGCTATCTTATAGAGAACAAAAAAAAAGTTCAGGCGGTAATATTTTCTCATGGCCATTTGGACCACATAGGAGCCGCTCCCATATTATTAAAAAAGCTTGGCAATCCTCTAATCATAGGCAGACCGCTTACAATAGAAATGATAAAGCACCGCCAGGAGGATTTTGAAAGAAACAGCTCCAAAAATCTGAATGTCCTTTACTTGAAAGACATAAATGAAAAAATAAATCTCGGCTCTTTCACAACGAGTTTTTTCCCGGTTGACCACGCTATCATAGACGCAATGGGAATAATTCTCCAGACGCCTGTCGCGACAATAGTGCATCCCGGCGACTGGATGATAGAGCATAGGCCAGCAGAGCAAGGCGTAATTGATTATAGTTTTCTTTCAAAACTAAGAAGACCGGTAGTTTTGATGCTTGAAAGCTTGGGCGCCATCAACAGCAAAAAACCAGTCACAGAAGAAGAAATGCTGAGAAATCTTTACAACCTTATCGGCTCGGCCAAAGGCAGAGTTATAATAACTACTTTTTCTTCCCAGTTGCAGAGGATAAAACAAATTTTAGAATACGCCGGGGAAATAGGCAAAAAAGTCGCTTTTGACGGATTTTCAATGAAGCTTAATGTGGAGATAGCGAAGAATTTGGGATATATAAAAATAAGGAAAGATGTGGAAATCCCTATAAACAGAATAAACGAATACCCGGACGAAAAAATAATTATAATATGCACGGGGGGCCAAGGGGAAGAAATGTCAGTCCTGCCCAGAATCGCCAGCGGCAACCATCGCTTTGTAAGGATTAAAAAAACAGACACCGTAATCTTTTCTTCTTCAATAGTTCCAGGCAATGAGCGGACAATCCAGCGGCTCAAAGATACTATTTACCGGCTTTCTGACAATGTTTATCATAGTGAAATTATGGATGTGCATACATCGGGGCACAGCAATATCTGGGATATGGAAGATATAATAAAACAAATAGAGCCAACCTATTTTATACCGGTCTATGCCAACCATTTTATATTGAAAGAAGCTGCGAAAATAGCTCTGAAAGCGGGCGTGCCAAAAGAAAAAATAATAGTTCCTGATAACGGCTCTGTTATAAAAATCACGGAAAACGGGTTAAAAGTAATGAACGAAAAAGTTCCGACGAATTATATTTTTGTTGACGGACTCGGAGTCGGAGATGTCGGAGAAGTTGTGCTAAGGGACAGGCAAATGCTTGCCCAAGATGGAATGTTTGTTGTTGTGGCGATCGTAGACAGAGCCACTGGAAAAGTAAGGGGCTCTCCTGATATAATATCAAGAGGTTTTGTATATCTAAGGGAATCAAAGGACTTGCTTGGCCAGACTAGAAGAAAGGTAATCAACATTGTAGACAAAACAACTGGCAGAGGAGGCGTAGCGAATTGGACTTATGTCAAAGATGAAATTAAAGAAAAGCTCGGCCAATTCCTGTTTTCTAGAACCGAAAGAAGGCCCATTATACTGCCAGTAATTATTGAGGTATAATTAAAAATTCCAAATTCCAAATAAATTACAATTTTCAAAATCCAAAATCAAAAATACCCCCACCCTTCCTCCCCTCCGATAACCATCGGAGAGGAGGATTGAAGAGGGGGTGAAGTTTTGAATTTTGGATTTGTAATTTTGGATTTATTTGAGATTTTAAATTTTGAATTTAATAATATGCGAATTCTATCTGGCGTTCAGCCAACCGGTTCAATCCACATAGGAAATTATCTGGGCGCTACAAAGCAATGGATTGAATTGCAAAAAAACAATGAGTGCGTATTTTTCATAGCTGATCTGCATTCTCTTACTACCCCCCACAACTCCGCAGATCTCCAAAAAAATATCTTGGAAGTGGCAGTCGCTCATCTTGCCGCGGGCATTGATCCGCAAAAAAGCGTATTTTTTATTCAATCAAAAATTAAAGAGCATACCGAACTTTGCTGGCTCTTAAACACTGTCTGCCCGATCGGAGATCTTCAAAGAATGACCCAATACAAAGAGAAGGCAAGACAATTCAAAAAAGACATTAATGCCGGACTTCTGAATTATCCAATTTTGCAAGCCGCTGATATTCTGCTCTATAAAACAGAAGCTGTGCCAGTGGGCAAGGACCAAGTCCAACACATTGAACTTGCAAGAACCATTGCCAAAAAATTTAATCAGAAATTCGGCAAAGTTTTCACCGAACCAAAAGCAATGCTTTCAAAATTCGGCGCCAAAATTATGGCATTAGATAATCCGAAGAAAAAAATGTCAAAATCGCTTGACCCAAAAGGATGCATATTTCTCTTTGACGAACCGGAAGAAATAAAAAAGAAAATAATGTCCGCTGTTACGGATATGGGCAAAGAAATAAAATACAACCCCGCAAAAAAACCTGGCGTTTCAAACCTTCTTACAATTTACAGCTTATTCAGCGAAAAACCGATAAAAGAAATAGAATATTCTTTCAAGGGTAAAGGATACGCCCAATTTAAAAATTTGTTGGCTGAACTTTTAATCAACTCATTAGAACCATTCCGTCGGAAAAGAAAAGAACTTCTCGCGAGAGATATTTATATCCACGAAACCCTAAAATTAGGCGCCAAAAGAGCTCAAATTATAGCGGAAAGCGTAATGCTTGAAGTCCGCCAAAAAATGGGCTTAATATAAACCAATAAGAACAAACCCGCTATTAGAAAACATTCAATTTAAAAAAGGAGCTCGGCTCCTTTTTTAAATTGTTTCTAATAATATATTTTAAGCCATTTGTCTTTAATTCAAGCGATCGCTTGAATTAAAGACAAACAACCAAAAAAAGTATTAAATTCTCTTATGCCGAAGACAAGCGATAAGCTCGTTTTTAATTAGACAAACATTGACTTTTATTGCGTAATATAACAACATACCCTTACATTAGATAATGTGTATAATAAAAAATATTCTTTCTCAAAAAAGAGAGGTTATATATGAGAGCGGAAATGATTGGATGTATTTTTGGATTTTTAGCAATGATCGGTGTAATACCATATGGCATAAGAGTTTTCCAAGGCAAAATTCACCCCAATCTCACTATCTGGTCGCTCTGGACGATTATTGGCTTAACTGACCTTTTTATAATTTCAACCCTTCTTGTCAAAAAAAACAAAAGCGGAGTATATCAGCCACGATCGTGGCTGATATACTCCGCTTTTTCTCTATTGTTATAACTATAAAATGATTATAAATTAAAAATTTTCAACAATTTTTCGGCGCCTTCTAACTTTTCTACAGTTAAAATAATTAAATGTTTTTCCTCTAATCCAAAGAATCCTCTCAATAATTTAACTTCTTCGTCGCAAGGATATGGATAAATCCAAACACTTTTTTGAAATTGCCTAAAGCCCATTCCTTTTAATTTACTTCTAAAAAGATCTCTTTTAATTCTGCGATTTTCCGGGATATCAAATATTATAACCCGCCATTTTTTATCCCATTTTTTCTGTTTTTTAATATACAGCTCGTCTATTTGATATTTTCCCGCTATTAATTCTCCTTTTTTTGTTAGTCGCATATAAAAATTCTTACCGTCTTTTTCTATTATAATCAAACCCCTCTTTCTCAAATAAGAAAAAGTGTCTTTTATTTTTCTTCTAAATATTGGCCTACCTTCAAAAAAATTTTTATAAAATTTTAACCAAAAATAAGGTGATTGAGCCGCAATAAAAACAGCGCCGCCAATTAATAATCTTCTTAAAATAAGTTTAGCCATTCCACTTCTTTTTCTTGGCATTTTAATTTCAAAATAGACAAAGCGGAGTATATCAGCAACGATCGTGGCTGATATACTCCGCTTTGCGATTATTTTAATTTTCTATCGTCTCTTTTTATCTTTCTATTTTTCCAATTAAACCAACCAACTCATTCTTCTTTTCTTCCAATAATGGCTGGGTTTTGGCTTCTATGGTCAGTCGCAGAAACGGCTCGGTTTGGGATGGCCGGATATTAAACCACCAATCGCTATACTCAACTGTGATGCCGTCTAAAAAATCCTGTTTTCCGTTTGAATATTTTTTTCTGATTTTTTTTAATATCTTTTCTTTATCGCTAACCTCAAAATTAATTTCAGCCGCCTTGGCGTAGGGAGAAAAATCTTTGACAAGCTCAGAAACTTTTCTTTCCGATTCAGAAATTATTTCCAATAAAACCAAGAAAGAAATAAAACCTGAGTCCAGATAAAAATTATCTTTAAAACTATAATGGCCAGACAACTCTCCTCCCATAATGCCGTTATTCTCTAATATCCCTCTCTGGACATTAACAAACCCGACTTTTGTCCTAATGGGTTTACCTCCCCACTCTTTGATAAATTCCGGCACGGCCTTGGAACAAATTAAATTATAAGCCACTCCCTTGCCCGGATATTTTTTCAAAAAGTATTTTGCCAAAAGTAAAAGCGTAATATCCGCCCGGATAAACTCCCCTTTCTCGTCTAATAGAAAAATTCTGTCAGCGTCGCCGTCAAAAATAACGCCGAAATCCGCGTTTTGGCTTTTTATTTCCCGGCTGATTTGGACGGTTGACTCTTTTAATAAAGGGTTGGGAGGATGAGCCGGAAAATTCCCGTCTAAATTAAAATTTAAGGGAATAATTTTAATCGGCAATTTTTTTTCAATCATCGGGATAGCTTTTCCAGCCATTCCATTGCCGGCGTCTATTATAATTTTGAACGGTTTTATTTTTTTCGCGTCAATAAAAGAAAAGATATGATTTAGAAAATTCTGCCAGATGTCTATTCTTCTAATCTCGCCCTTATTCTTGTTGTCCGAAAAATTACCGATTTCAACCATCTCTTTTATTTCTTCTCCGGGAACCACTCTTACCGTTCTGCCTTCTCTTTTGACCAGCTTAAAACCGTTGTACTCTTTAGGATTATGGCTTGCGGTTATCGCGACGCCAGCGCCATAATCATAACCGCCCACAATAAAATACACGCATTCTACTGGAACTTGGCCGATATCGTAAACATCAACGCCTTGATCGGTTATTCCCTTAATCAAAGCTTCTGAAAGAACAGGCGAAGAAAGCCGCATATCCCTGCCAACCGCCACTTTTTTCGCTTTTGCGAATATGGCAAAAGCCCGCCCGATTTTATAAGCAACTTTTTCGTCTAACTTTGAAGGATAAATTCCCCGAATATCGTATGACCGGAATATTGAAAGATTTATTTCCTTGTTTTTTTTATATTTCATATTTTTTGGAATCTACACACTCGCTCTTCCTCTACAAAGGGAAAAGGATTGAATAAAGTGTGAATTCCAAGTTATAAATTCCAAGTTACAAGTTATTGACTTCCCTGTGAATTTATTATAACATTTATTATAACATAAGAATTAGGGAAATAAACTACTTGGATTATGAGAAAATACGAACTGGCTTGCATCATAAACGTTGAATTGTCGGAAACCGAGTTGGCGACGGCTATAAAAAAAATAACAGGTTTTGTCGCGGAGGAAGAAGGAAAAATTGAGAAAGAAATGGCTCCGCAGAAAAGAGGGTTGAAATACCCGATCCGCAAAAAATCCGAATCGTTTTTATTCTCAACCGATTTTTTGTTAAATCCTGAAAAACTGGAACATTTAACCAAAAAATTAAAAACAGAAGCCCAGATTCTTCGCTTTATGGTGCTAAAAAAGAAAAAAAAATCCGAAGCCCCTATCCGCCGAAGGAAAAAAGCCGTCCCCCTAAAATCGGAAAAAGAAAAGACGCATTTTGCAGAGAAGAATAAAGTTGACATAATGGAAATAGACAAAAAAATTGACGAAATTTTAAGCGAATAAAATGCCAATATATCGGGAGCATATCCCGCTGTAATTATAGCGGGACATGCTCCCGCTAACATTATCATGAATCTAAATAAAGTATTTTTAATCGGCCGGCTTACCCAAAATCCAGAAGCAAAAACAATACCTTCAGGACAAATGGTTTGTTCTTTCGGATTAGCAACGAGCCGCACATGGACTAACACCGCGACAAATCAAAAAGAGGAAAAAACCGAATTTCACAATATCGTTTTATGGCGCCGGCTGGCTGAAATCGCCTCCCAATATCTTACAAAAGGAAGCTTGGTAATGATTGAAGGGCGAATTCAAACAAGAAGCTGGCAAGACAAATCCGGAATTAAAAAATATAGGACGGAAATAATCGGAGAAAATATGCAAATGGGACCTAAGCCCGCTTCCTCGGGAAATTATAATTTTAAGCAAGGATTTCAGAAACCAGCTGAAAAACCGCAAGCCCAGCCCCAGTCGCAAGAAGAAATCCCGATTATTGAAGAAAACATTCCGCCGGTTATTAATATCCAGGAAAAAGGCGAAGAAGAAGAAATTGATGTAAAAGATATACCATTTTAAACTTAAAACTCAAAGTTCAAAACTAAAAACCACAACCTTAAAACTCAAAACCTTTTTACTATCATAATACTTGTATTTTAATTCAGTTTTAGGTTTTGAGTTGTGGTTTTACGCTTTGAGTTTTGAGATTTGAGCTAAATAATTATGAATTGCTATTTTTGTCAAAAAAATATTAAAGAAATAAATTTCAAAGAAACTGTGATTCTTAGAAAATTTATCACAGGATTGGGAAAAATCCGGGCGAAAAAAAGAACCGGCGTCTGCGCCTCCCATCAAAGAAAACTCAGCCGTTCAATAAAACAAGCAAGACATCTTGGCTTGCTTTCAGCGACTGAAAAATAAAAAAACCTATTCCAATAAAAAAACACTCCTCCGATGGACATCGGATGAGTGTTTTTTTATATGCCAAATACTAAGTTGTGTTATTGTCCGACATTCACACCATTGTGTGACTGTCTGACAATAACACAATTTCCTTTCCGAATAAGGGATTATTCCGCTATGGCCATCTCCCCTTTTATTATTTCTTCTTTTATTTTTTTTGCGACATCTTTGTTTTCCGCCAAGAATTTTTTCGCGCCATCCATCCCCTGCCCTAATTTCACATCTCCGTATTGAAACCAGCTGCCCGTTCTTTTTATAATTTCTTTTTTCAACGCCGTATTTATCACATCCGCCAAATAAGAAATGCCCTCGTTGTAATAAACATCAAATTCCGTAACCTTAAAAGGCGCCGCCACTTTATTTTTTACTATTTTGGCGCGAATGCGACTTCCCACTATTTCATCGCCCTGTTTTATCTGGGCAATCCTCCGCAAATTTATCCTTACTGAAGAATAAAATTTTAAAGCAAGCCCGCCCGGAGTCGTTTCCGGGTCTCCAAATAACACTCCTATTTTCATTCTGGTTTGATTTAAAAATAAAACAATGGTTTTTGTCTTGGCGATAACTGCCGAGAGTTTCCGCAGAGCAGACGACATCAACCGCGCCTGAAGTCCTATTTGAAATTCACCCATTTCTCCGGCAATCTCGGCCTTTGGAGCTAATGCGGCTACCGAATCAACAACTATAACATCAACGCTACTTGACCTTACCAATGTTTCAACAATTTGAAGCGCCTGTTCACCGGAATCCGGCTGAGAAATCAAAAGGTCGTCAACACTTACTCCGATTTTCCTCGCGTAATCCGGGTCTAAAGCATGCTCCACATCAATAAAAGCCGCCACGCCTCCTTTTTTCTGGGCTTCTGAACAGATGTGTAAAGCCAATGTGCTTTTGCCGGTTGATTCTGGACCGAAAATTTCAATTACCCTGCCTCTTGGAATCCCCCCCACGCCTAAAGATAAATCAAGGGAAATAGAACCTGTTGGAATGACATCTATGTCAACCGCCTTGACTTCATTCAATTTTATTATCGCTCCTTCACCGAACCGCTGTTTTATTTCATCAACAGCTTCCTGTAAATTACTGCTTACCGCCGGCACCTCATCTTTCTTCTCTTTTTCTTTTTTAGGAAAACCCATATATTTTATTATAATTATTTTTAATAAGAGGTAAAATTTTTATAATCGGCAACGAGGGAAAAATGAAAATTTATTTTCATTTTAACCGAGTGAACCGATTTCAAGAAATGTTGCAGTCGCAATATTTCTTATAATCGGNNNNCAAGAAATGTTGCAGTCGCAATATTTCTTATAATCGGCAACGAGGGAAAAATGAAAATTTATTTTCATTTTAACCGAGTGAACCGATTTCAAGAAATGTCGCGACTGCGACATTTCTTATACTTTTTCCCAATCGCCTTTGTCGCCATTGCCAGCGCCATCTTCTTTCACAGTTGGAATCCCGCCTTGTTGCGAAGCGAACCCGCCCTGACTTGGATGCAAATCCGGAGCGCCCACCCTTGTTCCAAAATCATATTCTTCGGACGCCAAAGTCGTTCCGCCAAAAACCTCTCTCGGTTTGGCTCCATCAGAATGGCCGACAATTCCTTTTTCCTCTAGAACATCAAGCAAGCGCGCCGCTCGGGCGTAACCAATTCTCAGCCGCCTCTGCAATAAAGACGCTGACGCTTTTTTCATTTCAACGACTGTTCTTTTCGCTTCTTCAAAAAGCGGGTCATTGCCCTGTTCATAAAAATCCCCTCCGCCGGCAGACATTCCTTCGCTTTCGGAATCCTCCAAGCCCCTATTCAATTCCTCAATCAAGTCATCATCCATTATTGTTCCCAATTCCTCTCCTTTTTCAACAACATATTTCACAACTTTCCGGACTTCTTTTTCAGACACATAAGCCCCTTGAATTCTTTTCGGCTTGCCCACATCGGCTGAAAGATAAAGCATATCCCCGGCGCCTATAAGCCGCTCCGCTCCAGAACAATCAAGAATAGTTCTTGAATCAATTTGCGACGCCACTTGAAAAGTAATTCTCGTTGTTATATTCGCTTTTATAAGCCCGGTAATTACTTCAACAGAAGGCCTCTGAGTCGCAACAACCAAATGTATTCCGACTGCTCTTGCCATCTGCGCCAGCCGCACAATCGTCGCCTCAATCTCTCTGCCTTTGGCTGCCATCAAATCCGCCAGCTCGTCAATTATAACCACGATATACGGTAAAGGGCTGTCTCCGGCTTTCAGCACGTTTCCATTATAAGTTCCGATATCCCGAGCTTTCGCAGACGCCAAAACATCAAACCTTCTCTCCATTTCCTTAGTAAGCCACCTCAAAGCATTCACAGTTTGGTGGGCGCCGTAAATCACCGGACACAAAAGATGAGGCAAATTTTCATAGACCGGAAACTCAACTCTTTTGGGATCAACCAAAATAAGACGCAAACTCTCCGGGCTAGCGCTTTTTGAAGTAGTGCTTGGTTGGTAAAGCAAACTTAAAATAAGATTATTAAGAAAAATTGTTTTGCCTGTGCCGGTGCTCCCTGCGACAAGCATATGAGGCATGCGCGTTAAGTCGGCGTAAAAAGGAGTCCCCGAAACATCTTTGCCTAAAGCCAAAATTAAATTTGAAGTTGACTTCTGAAAATTAGGATTTTCAATCATATTCCTCAAACCAACTTTCGCTCTTAGTTTGTTCGGCATTTCAATTCCCACCAGCGACCGTCCCGGTATCGGCGCTTCAATCCTGATAGGATGGCTTGCTAAAGACAAAGCCAAATCATTTGATAAAGAAGTGATTTTTGAAAGCTTTATTCCTTCGGCCGGCTTAAATGTATACTGAGTCACGGTCGGCCCCACATTAACTTCCGACATCACAACATCAATGCCGAAATTCTGAAGCGTCTTTTTTATGACAGCGGAATTTACTTTCGTGTCTCCGCTATTAGGCACGCCTTGGTCCGGCTCAAGAAAATCAACTGGCGGCGGTTGATAAGAGAAAATATTTCCTTCGCCCGCTGGTTTGACTATTGCGACTCTCGCGTTCGCTAATTGTTTTTCAATCGGCTTTGTTTCCTTCGGCAGTTCCGGTGAAATTTCTGTAACCTTAAATCTCGGCGCAAAAATTTTTCTGATTATTGAATCTTTTTTGGGATTCTCTGTTCTTTTGCCCTCATCGGAAAACTTCGGGGAATCCGCTTCCTTATCGGCATATTCTTCCGCCCTATGGCTTTTTCCCGGCCTTAGAAAATACCAAAAAATAGCGACTCCGGCAATAACCATTGCCAAAAAAACCAGCAAAGAAGCCCAAAATCCAAAATACCTTAAAAACGGCCAAGACGCTACAACGCCTAACCAGCCCCCATACTTCAACTCCGGGCTGAAAATGCTTAAAAATCCAGTTGAGCCTAAAATAAAAACCGCTATGGCCACCATGACCTGCCAAAATATCTTGCTCTCGCGGTTGAAAATGCTGAAATCCGAATTGTGCCTCAAAAAAGACAAGCCGCCTAAAATTAGAATTAAAGGAATTATGAAAACCGCAACGCCGATTAAAAATCGGCTGGCAGACATAAAAACAAGTCCAGCCCTGCCCGCCTTGTTAAAAAAACTCAAAGCAATAATAAGCCCGACAACGATCATAAAAATCCCCCAGATTGTTTGCTTTATTTCTTGGGGCAGAGAAAACCTACCCCGCCTTTTTCCGCCGCCAAATCCATCTCTAAATTTTCCGCGATTATTCTTTCCCACAGCTTCTATTATAGCATTATTTTTTTATTAATTTCAAGTTTGCAATTAACGCCTTTTGACAGCAATCTCTTAATTGCTATGATTAAAATAGTTTTACAGTACGCTCCGATGCAAATCGGAGCGATTTTTGTTGCATATCTAATCCTGTTTAATTTTACTAAAAAAGAAAATTCCTTTTATAAATTTAACATATCTTTAAGCTTACCCTTAACTTGGTTGAAATCATTCCTGAAACCCCGGCAAAAATCATTGGGAACTTCGTTTATTTTTTTTATTTGATCGATGGTCATTTTTATAAAAGATACTAATTCGTGATTAAGTTTCGGCTCTTTTCATTAGCTCCCTTGATGCAACTTGTTCGTAACTTTCTCCAAAGTATACATTCCCAAAAGCCGATAAATCATATTTATCAGCATCAATCTTTTTATGATAACCTCTTTTGCATACAATAAAATTAGTGAGTCCCATTAAAGATTTTTTACTATCAGCGCGCTCAGCTATTATTTCAGCGGCTGTTTTGCCGCTTACGGCAAAATGCATTTTATTTTGAACCGTTTTGAAAAACAATTCCGTTTCTTTAACGTCTTTGCGATAATTAATACTGGTCGCGTAAATGTCCGTCACTTTTTGATATAACATTCTTTCGCTTGAACGAATATCTCTAATGCGTTCTAAAAGCTCCTCAAAATAGCGTGATTTATAACCGCCTTGCTTCAACCGCGCATCGTCCATTGTAAAACCCGTTATGTATTCCCTTAAATGATCGTTCGCCCATTGACGAAATAATATGCCACAATCAGAGTTCACGCGAAATCCCACAGCGACAATAACCTCCAACCCGTACATCTTAGTTTTGTATTTCTTCCTATCCGAAGCAGTTATTAAAAAATCCTTAATAGCTTAACTCAAATCAAGTTCTCTTGATTGAAATATGTTTTTAAGATGTGTATTAATATTCGCGACAGTTGTCTGAAATAGCTCCGCCATAAGCTTTTGCGCAAGCCATACATTTTCATATTCAAATCTAACTTCAACGCGAGTTTTTCCGTCTTCGGTTTGATAAATAATGATTTTCGATTTTTCACTATTTTTTACCATAAATAAAAAGCGTCAACTTTGATTTTTTAATTCTATCTTAATTTAACTAATTTTAACATAAAAACCGCTCCGATGTCCATCGGAGCGATTTTTATGCCCTATTTAACTCCCTTCGTATTCTATTTTTTGAAACCCGTGCCGGCTGGAATGAGCTTGCCTATAATTACATTTTCTTTTAGCCCTTTCAACTTATCTTCCTTGCCCTGCAAAGACGCTTTAATCAAAACGCGCGATGTTTCTTGAAAAGAAGCTGAAGACAAGAAAGAATCCGTTGTAAGAGAAACCCTTGTTATGCCAAGCAAGATATTCACGGCTTTTGCCTGATTTTTCTTTTCTTTCTTTAGGCGTAAATTTTCTTCAATAAATACCGCTCTTTCCACCACTTCTCCTGCGGAAAACAAACTTTCCCCCGGGTCTTTTATTTTAACTCTTGAAAACATCTGGCGGATTATAATCTCAATATGCTTGTCGTGTATAGGCGCTCCCTGGGAAGCGTAAATCCGCTGAATTTCTTTCAGCACATATGCCTGAACAGCTTCTTTTCCCCTTGTCTTAAATGTCTCTTTCAAATCAAGGTTTCCCTCGCAAAGTTGCTGACCCTTGCTGATTTTCTGCCCTTTTTCCACTAAAATAGCTGTTTTAGGCGGTATTTTATACTCAATAATATCTTCTTTCGCTACTTTTTTGGATTTTGATTTATTATCCTCCGGCTTGTCCGCAGTAACTTTAGCGGAAGCATTGGCAGAGGAGGACTCTGCCGAAGAATTGTCAATTTTAATCCGTATAATTCTGTCTTCTGTAATCTCAATAATTTGGCCTTCATAGTGGGAAATCTCCGCCTTGCCACCCGGGATTCTTGCTTCAAAGACTTCCTGAACTCTTGGCAATCCGAAAGTGATATCGCCGCCGCCCGCCACTCCGCCGGTATGGAAAGTTCTCATAGTAAGCTGGGTTCCCGGCTCCCCGATCGCCTGAGCCGCAACGACTCCCACCGCTTGCCCCAGCTTAACCAGCGCGTTATGCCCCAAATCCCATCCATAACACTTCTGGCAAATCCCTCTCACTGATTTACAGTTTATCGGAGAACGGACTTTGATTTTTTCTATCCCCCCTTCAATAATTCTCCTCGTAGCTTTCCAGTCAATCAGCTCTCCTTTTTTAACAATAATTTCCTCTCCTAATTTAATATCTTCCAAAACAGTCCTGCCCAAAATCTTGTAAGAAAAATTCTGACCGATTTCATCGGCGTCTTTCTTTTTTGTTTCAATTCCGTTTTGGTCTCCACAATCTTCGTCATGGACAATAACATCGTGAGACACATCAACCAGCCGCCTCGTAAGATATCCAGCAGTGGAAGTTCTCAAAGCGGTGTCAGCCGTTCCTTTTCTTGCTCCGTGAGTTGAAATAAAATATTCCAGCACATCAAATCCCTCCTTAAAAGAGCTCTTTACCGGCAGTTCAATAATCTGACCCGCAGGATTTATAACCAAGCCCTTCATTCCGGCCATCTGAACCGGCTGAGTCCAAGAACCCCTTGCCCCGGAATCAACAATAGTGAAAACAGGTCCTGTCGGAGGAAGCGACTTTGGCACCAATTTTTCAATCTCGGATTTCGCCCTTGTCCAAACCTCAATTACCTTTCCGCTTTTCTCGTCTCTTGAAAGCAGACCTTTTTTATAATGACCCTCTATTGTTTCAATCTCTTTCTCCGCAAATTTTATTACAGCGTCTTTGCCTGCTGGAACTATCAAGTCATCCATGCCCCATGTGATGCCGGAAATTGTGGCGGATTCAAACCCCAATGATTTTATCTTGTCCAATGTCTCTTCAATAATCTCCCGTCCGTAGCGGTCAATCACATCGCCCACCAGCTTCTCAATTTTTTTTGAATCCATTGTATCGTTAACAAAAACATAGTCATCAGGCAATGCCTCGTTAAACATAGCTCTGCCTAAAGATGTTTCAACTAAAATATACTCAACTTTAGCGGTTTTTTCTTTTTCTTTTTCTTTTCCCTGTATTTGAGCCGCAGGCATTCTGATTTTTATTTTTGCGCGCAAATCAAGTTCTCCTTCTTCTTTCGCCATAATCGCTTCGCTTACATTGGAAAAAACTTTTCCCTCTCCTAATCCATTTTCTTTTATTTTCGTAAGCCAATAACATCCCAAAATAATATCTTGGCTCGGAGACACGATAGGAACCCCTGTTGCCGGCTTCAGCAAGTTCAAACTGGAAAGCATTATTTCTCTCGCTTCTTTCTGCGCTTCATCGCTCAGAGGAAGATGAACAGCCATCTGATCTCCGTCAAAGTCAGCGTTAAACGCTTTGCACACCATCGGATGCACTCTTATTGATTCTCCTTCAACCAGCAATGGCTGGAACGCCTGTATCCCAAGACGGTGAAGAGTGGGCGCCCTGTTCAACAAAACCACTTTATCTTTCGCCACCTCTTCCAATATAGCCCAGACCTCGTCTGTTTCCTGTTCAATCAAACGGGAAGCGCTCCGCACATTATAGACCAATTCTCTATCAAGAATTTTTTTAATTACAAAGGGCTTGAATAATTCCAATGCCATTTTTTTTGGTAAACCGCACTGATGCAATTTTAATTCCGGACCCACAACAATTACCGATCTGCCTGAATAATCAACTCTTTTCCCAAGCAGATTCTGGCGGAACCTTCCTTGCTTTCCCTTTAATATGTCAGCCAATGATTTCAAAAGCCGACGGCCTCCGGTGGTGGCGGTGGTTAGCACGCCTTTTCTCATTCCATTGTCAATTAAAGCGTCAACCGCTTCCTGCAACATTCTTTTCTCATTTCGGACAATTACTTCCGGCGCTGAAATTTCCAAAAGATATTTCAGCCGGTTGTTCCTATTTATGACTCTCCTGTAAAGATCATTCAAATCCGAAGACGCGTAACGGCCTCCGTCTAGTTGCACCATAGGCCTCAAATCAGGAGGCAGAATCGGCAAAACATTCAAGAACATCCATTCTGATTTCACCCCTGACTTTTGGATGCTCTTCAAAAATATTAGCCGCCTCATTTTTTTCCGTTTTTCAAGAGCCGAGACCTTTTCTATCTCCACTTTTGAATCCTCAATTTCTTTTTTTAAATCAATTTTTTCGCATATTTTTCTCAAAACCTCGGCGCCTGTGCCAGCTTCAAAAATTTCTCCATATTTCAAAGAATAATTATAATATTCAACTTCTGAAATAACTTTCATCGGGCTTATGGATAAAACCTCTTCTTTCGCCCTGTCTCTGGCAATTCTTAAATCTTCTAAATCGCCAGACAATTCATCATCCTCCTTGTCCGCCTTCTTGTTGTCTTTCAATTGTCTTTCAATTGTTTTCTCGCCAGTCATAGTTTTAGCAGGGGCGGATTTACCCCTACTTTCTTCCTCCCCCCCTTTGAGAGGAATTTTCCCCACATCTCCTCCCTTCCGATGGTCATCGGAGGGGAGGATTGAGGAGGGGGTTGATCCCTCTCCGCTTTCACTCTTTAATCCTTTTATTTTATGTTTGTATTCTTTTTCAATTTCTCCCAAAATATTTTTCTTCGCCTCTCCGTTCACGCTGGTTATAATATAAGCGGCAAAATAAATTACCTTTTCCAATTGCTGCATCGGAATATCCAAAGCCATTCCTATTCTTGAGGGAATCCCCCTTAAAAACCAAATATGAGAAACCGGGCAAGCCAATTTTATATGCCCCATTCTTTCTCTTCTTACCGACGATTTAGTAACCTCAACTCCGCAACGGTCGCAAACAACTCCCTTGTATCTTATCCTTCTGTATTTTCCGCAATAGCATTCGTAATCCTTTTCCGGGCCAAAAATCCGCTCGCAAAAAAGCCCATCCTTTTCCGCCCTTTGAGTGCGGTAGTTTATTGTTTCCGGCTTAGTTACTTCGCCATGGCTCCAATTTAAGATATCCTCCGGCGAAGCAAGCTTTACTCTTATGGCTTCTAAATCAAATACACGCATAGATTAGCTACGAAATACGAATTTTTACGAATATACGAATATGAAAGCGCTTTTTCGTATATTTGTATATTTTCGTATTTCGTAGCATTATTCTTTTGTTTTCTCCTTCACTTCAATACTCATCCCCAGCGCTTTTAATTCCGACACAAGCAAATTAAAAGACGCCGGAATATTCGGATTCCTTATAGGCTCTCCTTTTAATATTGATTCGTAAGCCGCCGCTCTGCCAACAACATCGTCTGATTTTATGGTAAGCATTTCCTGCAGAATATTTGCCACGCCATAACCCTCCAAAGCCCAGACCTCCATCTCCCCGAATCTCTGTCCTCCAAACTGAGCTTTTCCTCCTAATGGCTGTTGGGTAATCAGCGAATAAGGTCCGATTGAACGCATATGGATTTTATCCTCAACCATATGTATCAGCTTTATCATATACATATATCCAACGGTGATTTTTTCCGGGAAAGGAAAACCAGTCCTGCCGTCAAAAAGCGTTAATTTCCCATCCAAAGGAAAACCCGCTTTTCCAAGCTCTTCTTTTATATCCGCTTCTGTCGCTCCTGCCATTGAAGGCGACACAGCGATATATCCAAGTTTATGCGCCGCCAAGCCCAAATGATTTTCCAAAATCTGGCCTATATTCATTCTGGAAACAACTCCCAATGGATTTAAAATTATATCCACTGGCGTGCCGTCTTCCAAAAAAGGCATTTCTTCTTCTGGCGCAACCCGGGAAATTACTCCTTTGTTTCCATGCCTTCCTGCCAGCTTGTCTCCTGTCTGAATCTTTCTGGTTACCGCGATTTCAACCTCAATTCTTTTTATTATCCCCGGCTCCAATTTATGCCCCAAGTCCCTTGAAAATATTTTCACCCCAGTCACCCTGCCTCTTTTTCCATGCTCCATCAAAAGAGAAGTATCTTTTACATCTCTGGCTTTCTCGCCGAAAATCGCGCGCAAAAGCCGCTCTTCGGCAGTAAGTCCCGCCTCTCCTTTCGGAGAAATTTTTCCAACCAAAATATCATTAGGACCGGCTTCGGCGCCTACCATAATAATTCCTTCCTCATCAAGATTTTTTAATTTTTCTTCCGAAACATTGGGAATATCACAAGTTATAATCTCAGGACCTAATTTTGTCTCTCGGACATCGCAAGCGAAATTTTCAATATGTATTGACGCGAAATAATCATTTTTAACAAGCCGCTCAGAAAGAATTATCGCGTCTTCATAATTAGACCCCTGCCAAGACAGAAAAGCCGCCAAAACATTTTGTCCCAAGGCAAGCCGACCATGAGAAATAGCTCCGCCGTCAGCCAAAACATCTCCTTTTTTGACCATCTGCCCTTTTTTAACCGTCGGCCTCTGATGAAAACAAGTATATTGATTCGTCCGTACAAAAGTTTTTAATTCGTATGTCTTGATTTGTTTATTGCCCGCCTCCCCCACCCTTCCTCCCCTCCGATGACCATCAGATGGGAGGATTGAGGAGAGGGATTTCACCTGTATTCTTATTCCATCGACTGCCGTCACCTCTCCGGCTTCTTCCGCTAAAATCTCCTGGCCGGAATCTCGGGCAATCCGCTCCTCCACTCCTGTGCCGACTAATGGCACTTCCGGATTTATCACTGGCACCGCCTGCCTCTGCATATTGGAACCCATTAAAGCTCTGTTAGCGTCGTCGTTCTGTAAAAACGGAATCAGCGATGTGCCGACTGAAATACACTGCTCCGGCGAAACATCAATATAATCAATTTTATCAATATCTATCAAGCCCGGCTCTCCCTTCACTCTCGCTTCAACCTTTGAAGGCAGGATCTGGGGCAAAATTTTTCCGTTATCGTCAATAGGCACTCCGCCGTGCGCGATATTATGCCTCTCTTCTTCAAAAGCATTGAGATAATGTATATCCGAAGTAACCCTCCCTTTTTCAACCTTAAAATAAGGCGTTTCAATAAATCCGTAGGGATTTATTTTTGCGAAACCGGCCAAATGATTTACCAATCCGATATTGGGACCTTCAGGCGTTTGAATCGGGCAGATTCTGCCGTAGTGTGAGGGTTGGACATCTCGGACTTCAAAGCCAGCTCTTTCCCGCGCCAACCCGCCGGGACCCGTCGCAGACAACCTTCTTTTATGCTCTAATTCTGCCAAAGGATTCTCATTATCCATAAATTGGCAAAGCTGAGAAGAAGTAAAAAACTCCCTGATTACAGCCATCACGGGCCTCGGATTAACCACTTGAATCGGTGAAATATCATGCATATCTAAAGTTGACATCCTGTCCTTTATAATCCTTTCCATCCTCATCAGCCCGATTCTTAAGCGATTCTGTATAACCTCCGCTACAGTCCTTACCCTCCTGTTCCCCAAATGGTCAATCTCGTCCGGCTTTGCTTCCGGATTATTATTGAGCCGTATAATTTCCCTAACCACCTCAATCAAGTCCTCTGGCTTTAATATTCTATCCTCCGGCGCAATTTCCACATCTTTTTTTTGAATTTTCTTGCCCGCCAACTTGTCCGCATTAATCCTTCCTCCCCCGCCATTCTCCCCATCTTTGAAGGGGATAATTGAGGACGGAAATTTTAATTTCGGCAACCGCTGTTGCATTCTCCATCTCCCCACTTTTGACAAATCATATCTTTCAAAATTAAAAAACATGCTTTCAATAAGCTCTTTTGCCGTATCCGGCGTAACCAAATCGCCTGGCCTCAACCTTTTATATATTTCAACAAATGCCTCGCCCTGATTTTCAGCAGTGTCTTTGGCAACCGTTTCTTCTATAAATTTAATCTCTGATTCCCTCTCCAAATCCTGAAAAATTTCTTTTATTTTTTCATTGTCAGAAATATTGCAAAGCGCTTTCAGTAAAACAGTCACCGGCACTTTCCTCTTCCTGTCAATCTTTACATTTATAACCCCGTTCGGTTCTGTTTCAAATTCCAGCCAAGCGCCTCGGTTCGGAATAATTTTCGCTCCAAACAAATTCCTGCCTCTATATGACTCAAGCGAAAAAAAAGCGCCAGGCGAACGGATAAGCTGGGCTATTGCCGCCCTCTCAATTCCGTTAACAATAAAAGTTCCCCTCTCTGTCATTAAAGGGAAGTCAGCCAAATAAACTTCCTGTTCTTTTACCTCTTTTGTTCTCAAATTTACCAGCTTTGCCCTTACCCGCAAAGCTGCTTCGTAAGAATCGTTATTTTTTTTCGCCTCTAAATCTGATTCGTATTTCGGCTTGTCCAACCGATAGTCCAGAAACCAAAGCTCAATTTCTTTTTTCGCGTAATCGCGGATGGGAAATATCTCTGAAAAGAGTTCTCTTATTCCATCCCGCCAAAGCCAATTCCAGCTTTCCTTTTGCAAGCCCAATAAATAAGGAAGCTCTAACGAAACTTTTGATTTAGAAAAATTTTTAATTTCCATAAAAGTAAAGTTAGGGGAGTTAGGGGGAGGTAAGGGGCGGTTAGGAAAGATGAGGAACTCCCCCGCCTCCCCTCCGATGACCATCGGAGGGGATGATTGAGGAGGGGGTCCGCCCCCTTATTTCCTCTACTACCTTTACCTTCCCTAACTTGCTCCCGCAGAATTACTTCCCTCGCAAAATTTATCATGAGATTAGCTCATGACAGATTATTTTATTCTAAAAAGAAAACAAAAAATAGCCCTCAAACTCCGTGGGGCAAAATAATATTTAATTACTTAGGCGAAAAAAATAAAAAATAAATATGCGAAAGAGATATTTCTATGAAAAATATCTCTAAATTAGTATATCAAATTATCCAATCTCAACCAATCTATATCTTAATCCATACAAGAAAAAAAGTCAACGCGCCCGCCCGCGCCGCAACGTTTCGCAAGCCGACCCGTAGCAATGCAACGGCTTCAGGCAGGCGAGCGTAGCAATGCGGGCGGGCAACCATTTTGTCATCGCTAGTTTCAAAATTTTTAATTTTTAATTTCTAAACTAAACCCGCCGTCATTAAAAATTAAGACATTTAGAAATTATTTAAAAATTCAAAATTCAAAATTCAAAATTAGTTACTTGCTTCCCTCTGGCGATTCTTCTTCAACCGTAGGAGCGGGCGGAACAGCCCGATCTCCTATTCCGCTCAATGCTGGTTTGCCTGCTTTCAGATTTTCCAAAATCTTTGACACCTGTTCATTGTCAGGATTCAAAGAAACAACTTTTTTCATCGTCTCTGTGGCATTATCTTTTTTACCGGTCTTGTCATAACTCAACGACAAAAGATACAAGGCATTGGAATGATTCGGGCTCAACGCCGCAGTCCTGCCAAGCTCCAAAACCGCGTTATCATAATCCCCCTGCCTATAAAGCATAGCCCCTAATTGAAAAGCCAAATCAGAGTCAGACAAATTTATATTCCTTGCTATAATCATTTCGTTAAGCGCTTCTTCTTTTTTCTCCTGCACTTCGTATACCAAAGCCATCTGTAAATGCGCCAGAGCGTAATCCTGCTTCAGCATTATCGCTTTTTCAAGATAAACGCGGGCTGTTTCAATAAATTGGGCTTTTTCTGTTTTTTTATCTTCGCCGAGCAAACCAGCATCTTTTATTGTGGATGCCGCGGATTGAACCAAGAAATATGGATTCGCCGGTTCAAGATTCAACGCCTCTTCGTACGCTTTCACGGACCAATCGCCGGATGCGCCGACAACGCCTATTAAATTCTGATAAACAAATCCCCGCACAGACCAATTGGCGACATTTTTCGGATTTAAATCAGTCGCGGCTTTCACCGAATTAACCGCTCCGCCAATTAACGCCTTTGCTGTCTGGCTCGCCTGCTCTTGAGTGATGTCTTTTTTCGCCAGCGCTTCGTTTATATTATTAAGATATGTCTGCGAAAGCTCTCTTAAATATAAATCGGAACTAGGATTTATCCGGACAGCGTTTTCTATGGCGGCAATCGCCTGCTCATTTTTGCCCTGCTGAATCAATTGTTCTCCTTTTGTATAATAAACTTCGGCCGCATATCTCTGTCCCTCCATTATAAACATACCGAGACAGAATATAAAAACAACAGTGAGCGCAAAGGTAGTCCCCAGCCCGGCAAGAGAAGACGACTTGAGTAAAATGGTTTTCTTAAAAGGAGAATACAAGCCCGCTAAGATAGCAACAAACAAAAACCAAAGAAAATCCAAAGAAAGGTTTGAATTGCCTAAAAAATAAGCAACGCAAAGCACAATAAATCCCGCAAAAACGCCTACTCCCAAATTCGTAAAAATCGTGGTCCCTTCCAATTTCTGGACAATAGTTTTCTTTGATGATTTTCTGCCAGAACCTGTTGTCGCAACCGCTGACGCGGCTACTGCTGCGGTCGCTGGACCAGCCGCCTCAGTCGTTGCGTCGTCGCTTTCTAATTCATGATTCATACTTCCTAATTCCCAATTTTTCTTCTTTTTCAGAAGAGCCACAACTCCATAATACACGCCCGCCCCCATCAAGCCCAGAAAAGAAAGCGCCCCTAAAATTCCTGTTGTCGGAATCAAAGTTAGAATCTTTGAACTCCCCTCCCCGAATCTTATATTCCAAAACTGGGTCTGGTTGAAATCAGGGCTCTTAAATTTTGAAAAATCATACGCGAAAGTTCCTGGTCCTGATCCGATTATCGCCAAATTGCTTTTCAGCGCTTCCTTTGCTATATCAAAACCCGCTCTCTGGCTAATAGACAGCTCAATCGGAGTTGATGGAAACCCGGGCAAACTGAACTTAAAAAAGAAAAACATGCTTGCCAAAGCAAGAATAAACATCGGCAGAATAATCCACCGGCCTTCAAACGATTCTCTCTTTTGGCATCCGAAAGTAATCGCCAAGGTTGAACCTAACATCGTCAAAATCCAAGCAGTCGGAAAATTCACCAAAACCAACAAAGCCAAAGCCATTGCCAGGCATACCGCGAAAAAAATCTTAAAATATTTTTTAACGCCCGAAGCGATAAAAGCTATAATCAAAGGAATAATCCCTGCGCTAAATATCGCTAGTCCGTTCATTGTGCCCACTGTGTTAAAACCCGCATCCTGACTAAAATTAAATGGCAATATAAATTTTCCGAATACCTGCAAAATCCCGATTAACATCGCCAATAAGCCGGAAAAGCAAGCTAAAATAGCGATATTCAGCATCTCCTTTTTACCGAGCGTATTTACTGCCATAACAGCAAATAATCCGAGATAGAATAAAGTCATAAAACTCTCTCCTGTCGGTTGCGGCCAGCCCCAAAAACTTCCGTAAGGCCACCAGGAAAAAATAGAAGAAATAAAATAGACAACAACGAAAACAGCGAGCGGGATATAGAGCCATGAAAAAGTTATTTCAAATTTTCCCGAGATAAGAGCTTTCATTAGCCGGCTTAGAATCGTGAGCGACACCAAAAACATCAAAAGCGCCTGCTTATTAAAATCCAAAACATTTGAAGTCCATGGCAGGAAAAAAATCGGCAACAGGAAAACCAAAATATAAATTGATATTTTGGAAATCTTTTCGCAGATCTCCGCCATTTTATAATTTTTTTTCATCGTCTCCGCATTTGTATTTACCATATGTTTTCACCCTGTTAAATAATTCCGTTAAAAACGGAATTACCGCGAAAATGTATTTAACAAAGTGATTTTTTTAGTTAATTTATTATTTTTAATAGTTTATTTAATTAATTATATACTATCTAAACTTAATCAAAAGTGTGGATAACTATTGCGTAGGTATTGTGTCCCTACCTGGTAGGCACACAAGCATATATTTATTTATTCTATCACCAGCTTGCCCATAATTTCGCGGATATTACGCACCAACAGAGCATCGCGCGCCACTTCTTTATATGCTTCTAAATTCGTGAACATTTCTCCAAAAATTTCTCTATCGATAATTTCCATTCTCCTTTTGCCAAAGCTTTCCCCTAAACTGCAAAAAGGATAATCCATCGCAAATTCAAACGCTTTATCAAATTCTTTTAAGGCGCCCTCTATGCCGCCCGGGTAAAGCTCAAAAACATTAAGCACTTGGATATAAATATCAATATACTGAAGGACATTCGCCTCTTTTATTATTTTTGATTTGTAGGTGCCCTGGAATATCCTGCCCGACTCGCCATATTTAGCATTAATATAATTAGTGTAGCCCTCTCCAAGTTTATGCATAAATTTAGTTATTCCTCCTTTTATAATTTCTCTCATGAGCAAATGGAAATGATTGGTCTTCAAACAATAAGTTAAAATTTTCACTAATGGTTTTTGGGGCGCCCAATTTTTAGGCCATTCAAAATGATCGCATTCGTCATCTCTATTCAAAAAAAACAATTGGCGGAGTATATTCTTCGACGGTTCCTCATTATTAAAATAACGAATCATTTTCATGAAACGCCACTTGTCGCTGTCGTTATAGAATATGTCCATTTTTCGGTTACCCCGATTATAAACATGAACATAATCCCGCTCAACAAATTCTCTTTTCATAATACTTGTGTGCCTACCAGATAGGCACATACATATACATGCATAATTACTCCGTCGGGCTTGTGGTTTCCAGCATTGACTCGTTCGGCAAATCAACCTGCGTCATTTCCACCGCCGGCTCAAAAATTTCTACGGGAGCATTTCCTACAACGCCTGCGGGAGATGTTCCCGCAGAAATTGTCGGCTCCACTTCTATGCTCTCCCCTGGCCCCTGATTCGGATAAAGACAATCTCCGCTGTCTTCCGTGGCGTCAGGATTAAAATTCAACGCTTGCGAATCAAGACAACCCTTGACTCTCTCCTCGGATATGACGGGAACATTTCCCGCCACATTGGCGGGAGATGTTCCCGTAGAATTTTCACTCACTTTATCGCACTCGCCTTTTGCTTTCACCCAGTCCCCGTTCTTAATCCATGCGCAATAAATCTCGCCAGTCGCGGAATCCACCATTTCCATTTTTTCAATGCGCGCTGTTTTGGCGTTAAATCTATCAACAACAACCTGTTTCAGCGACGCGACTCCGTCTTCCAGCACCATGCCCAATTCGGCCAATACGGCTTTCACTTTCTGTGCCAGCCAGCTAAGAACTCCGCCGCCAGCGCCAGACCCTATCGTAGCATCGCCAGTCGCGCTGTTCGCGCCTAATGCGGTAATGCTCCCATCTGCCACAATCATATATTCCTTAACAAAATCCATTCCAAAAGCCTCGTCTATAAATTTGGAGAGCTGTTCCATCTCAACTCTCAATCTTTTTCCTGTAACGGAATTTTCTGAAGAAAATATCCACTCGCCGGTAACCGAGTCATGCGGGGTCTGAAGGGTATTGTTACCTGAAGAATCCATCCAGTAGCCCTCGCCTCCGGAAGAAAAAAGATGGCTTACATTGGCAATCGCAGTCGGAGTAGCCGCAGAATCGGATAGCGACAAAACAGAACTTCCCGCCCCTCCGCCCGGATTAGTCGT